>Ga0065704_10000214_pt1 | contig 119751 bp, 93 predicted proteins | sample SwiRhicommuniRL2_FD_59091 | JGI IMG/M metagenome (GOLD analysis project Ga0065704, IMG submission 59091) | Switchgrass rhizosphere bacterial communities from Rose Lake, Michigan, USA - RL2 v2 (version 2) | ecosystem: Host-associated > Plants > Roots > Rhizosphere > Soil | place: East Lansing, MI | reverse complement strand
TGTGTATAATTATTGATTTAGTTTTGCAATTGCGTCTTCCGAGCTGCCTACAAAATTTACTTGTTTGCCTTTGTTGCTTTCGTAAATAAAGTCTTTCATACTTTTGCTTTGGTATTTACTGAAGTCACCAACAATAGCAAGGCGAACCCTGTAATTTGAGAATTTTTGAAGAATTTCTCCTGCAATACCTGTTTTCAGATCAAAGAACTCAGTACATATATTTTGTTCCTGAAGGATAATTCTATCAACATCCTGGTAGTATAAATCTGCCAGTAACTGTAATCCTTCTTCCGGATTCTTAATCAGGACTTTATCAGAGACGACCTCTGCAATTCTTATTTCTCCTGTTTGATGTATTTCTATATTCATTTGGATCTCTTTTGACTCAAACATAAGAATATATACGGGTTTTTATTATAATGCTTTTGCTTTAATGATCTCAAGAAGCTGGTTTAACCGGTAAGCAATTGGCTTCTTTATAACCTGTTTTTCACAAAAACTTCTCCAGGTAATTGTCCAAATTGATTTTTGTAGATCGCAGCAAAGTATCCCGGTTTTAAATATCCAAGTTCATTGCCTACCTCATTTATTGTATTAAAATTTCCACTTTTCAAGAGCTCTTGTGCAAGGTTTAATTTTTCGCGAATAAAGAAACTGTTGGGGCTTTCCTTAAATATTCTCTTAAACAGCTTCTTATATTTAGAAATAGACATGCCGGCCATGTAAGCCAAAAAATCTATTCCGGGAAATGCTCCCAAAAGTTGCTCCATCAGATAAGTTTGAGTTTTGATGATCTGCGCAGTATCTAATTCAGAAAGTTTCCCTAATACCAGGTCATTTTCATTTATACGTTCTACCAGGTATGCAAAAACCTGCAATGAGGTTCCACGCAAAGAAAGTTCAAATGATGGGTCGTTATAATTTCGCGTTCTGAGTTTAAGAATACAAAGACGGGTGCGACTGTCCATGTGGCTTGTAAAAACGATTGTGTTATTTTGCCCCATTTTAGGACCACCTGTAGATCCTAACAGATACTTTTGAAGCAGGGGTTTAGCTATGAGCAACCAGAATGAAAACATTTTAAAAGAAGGGGTATAGCTGCTTTTTAATGTGGCATCGACCACAATCATTCCCAATTTCGAATGATAATTAACTTTGCTGTGGTTAATTTTTTGAATATCAATTTCATCGCTTAGATCATAATAGGCAATGTAAAAGTCTTCCGCATTTACTACTTGGTTTAGTTCAACACTTCTTTGCAAAGTAAAATCAACAACAAGGGCCATTAATCCGGGCATTACCTCCATAAAATAAGAACAGCCTTGAGCTATATCATGAGGAATTGATATTTGTTTTCCTGTTGCCATTACAATGATGCTGCATATTCTTTAGGCGACATCCCAAAGTAGCTTTTAAATTGCTCTGATAAATGAGAGGTGCTTGTGAAATTCAATTTTTCGGCCAATTCTCTAATGGTATACTGTCCGGATCCAAGTAAATCTCTTGCAAGTTCAAGCTTGTTGTTTAGGAAGAAGGCATTAGGAGTTTGGCCGGTGATTTTTTTATATAGTTTCTTGTATTTTGTTGCCGACATATTTGCCTCAGCAGCTAACGAAGTTATTCCGGGGAAAATGCCCTCTTGTTTTTTAATTAGGCTTGTTTGTGAGTTTAATATCATTGCAAGATCTGTACGAAGAACTTTGCTAATCATTATTTCTCTTTTCATGATGTTATCCAGGCAATCTGCCAGCAAGTTGTAAGCCAAACCACTTAATAGGAGGTTGAAAGATATGCTTCCTGGAGTGCTTTTCCTGAACTCATTGATGATATGCCAACTGTTGCTACTCATATGGGCATAATGCAGAAGGGTATTTTGCTTCTGATCAAAAACTCTGTTTAGTACCTCATCAAGGATACCTGTTTTGGATAGATATTCTCTTAGAATATGCTTCTTTAAGAAAAGTGAAATGCCGTACGATTTACTTCCGGACTTTATTACAAAATCTATATCAAGTTGACTATCTGTAATCGCCAGATTGTAATTCCATCGCCCCACCGACCGTGAAATATCATCCATAACGTGAACCAGATCTCCTTCAGTAAGATTGAAATATATTCCTGCAAAATCATTTTTAATATTCCTGACTTTGTACAACACATCCTGATGATAAATCACATCTACCAGCATAACCGTAATGTTTTCGCTTATTTGAAGCGTATAATAAGTGCCCGTTAATATATCATCAGGAACAATGATAAAATTGCCGCGTACAAATCCGCCAAGGTTAACGGCCAATTCTTCAACCCAATCTGTCTCAACTCCAAAGCGATAAATTACTTCTTTCATGCTAAAATGAACAAGTATGGGGAGCTATCTCGTTAATTATTGTGCATTTTTTTCTTAATTTCATAAAAAATGTCCTCATCGGGTATTTTTAAACCTTATTTTGGCTCTTATTTGTTGTTGGTGGCGCTAATTTTGCGAAATAATTTGATATCCTTATCAAATTTATCAAAGTAATGGGGGTTAATGTACAGGGTAAAGAAGTATTTTTGTTAGAATGTGGGTCCGATAGGCATGTCAAGCTGCATTCTGAGCAATTGGTAATTGAGGTAATAGATATAATGCTTAAGCAGGAGCTATATACAATGCCTGTTTTTTATAATAAAAAATACATTGGAGTTGTTCGGTTTAAAGATCTTATCAGTTTTCTTACCCACGAAGAGCGAGAAGAAAACCTTATTTTTCATAAATTGAATTACAGCATAGAAAGTGTTATGATCATGCTGACAGAAAGAGGCGAACTGGCATACACAGCTTAAGTTCAGAATTCAAACAGAATTCCAATCTACCTTTGCTTTTTATATAAAATTTTATATGATAAGTAAACTATTTAAGGGCAGATATAGCGTCTTATTTTCTTTTTTAGCCATTTTTGTTTTTATCTCCTTCCTGATCCGTACTGTTTTGTTTATTGATTCGATTGGCAAAACGGACTTTTCATTCTTAGGTGTATTAAGAATTTACCTGCTCGGTTTTGTTTATGATTTTGGAGTAGGTCTCTTTTTAACCACTTTGTACAGCTTATATTTACTTATACTTCCAGATAGATGGTCGGCTTCAATTGCAAATAAGATCATTACTTATGTGGCTCTTTTTATAATCCTTCTTATCTCTTTCTTTTCATTTTTTGCTGAACTTACTTTCTGGCAAGAGTTTGAAAGCAGGTTCAACTTCATTGCTGTGGATTATCTTGTTTATACTTATGAAGTCATCAACAACATAAATGAATCATATCCGCTGCCATTATTAATTGGTGGAGTATTGGTAATGGTGTTATTGGTAATGTGGCTTTTTGCAAAGAAGAGGATTTTTAAAAATGTTTTCCAATCTGTTGTCGCATTTAAGAGTAGGGCAGTTATAACCGGGATTTTGCTTGTTATTACGTCATTATATGCCTTTTTCCTAACAAATTCCTTTGCAGAATCAAGTACCAACCGATACGAAAATGAACTATCAAAAGCAGGTATTTATTCCATTTTTGCAGCGTTTAAAAACAACGAGTTAAATTATAACCATTTTTATGCTTTACTCCCTTTAAATGAGGCGTTTGGTATAATGAGAAGTGAGCTAAAGGATCAGCAGAGCACTTTTGTAAATGATGGAAACTCAATTAAAAGGAATATCCAAAACGGTGGTCAGGTTTATAAACCAAACGTAATCATGATTACTGTTGAAAGCCTAAGTGCCAGTTTTCTTGCGCATTTTGGCAATACACAGAAACTAACACCCGTACTTGATTCTCTTGCCGATAAGAATCTAATGTTTACAAATATGTATGCAACAGGTACCCGTACAGTTAGAGGTATGGAAGCGCTAAGCTTATCCATACCTCCAACGCCTGGTAGCAGTATTGTAAGAAGACAGGGAAATGAAAACCTGACAACCGTGGGCCATATCTTTGAAAAAGAGGGATACACCAGGACATTCTATTATGGCGGGGATGGCTACTTCGACAATATGAACGAATATTTTGGCAGTAACGGCTTTAACATTACAGACAGGGGAAGAAATATCAAAATTGGAGATAGTTATTTGACAAAAAGAACGATCATTCAGGATGATCAGATTCATTTTGAAAATGCCTGGGGAGTTTCGGACGGAGATCTTTTTGATGCAGTTATAAGGGGCTCAGATGCCGATGATAAGGCAGGGAAGCCATTTTACAGTTTTGTAATGACAACCTCAAATCATAGGCCTTTTACCTTTCCAGCGGGAAAAGTAGATATGAAACAAGGCAATAGGGAAGGTGCAGTTCGTTACACAGATTATGCCATTGCAACATTCCTTAAAAATATTGAAAAGAAAGCATGGTATAAGAATACGATTGTGATAATAGTGGCGGATCACTGTGCCGCCAGTGCCGGAAAGAATGAAATTGATATCGACAAATACCACATTCCGTGCATCGTTTTAAATTTACCGGTAAAGGGCAAAATGGTAATAGATAAGCTTTGTTCACAAATTGATCTTTATCCAACATTGTTTAGCCTTTTGGGATGGAATTATGAAAGCAACCTGTATGGTCAGAATGTATTAAATCCGACCTATCAGCCCCGAGCAGTTTTAGGTACTTATCAGAAACTAGCTTATTTAAAGAAGGATAGTTTGGTCATATTAGGTCCTCATAAGGTTACAGAAACCTTTTTGTATCGCAAATCAAGTAATGAGCAAATCCCTAATAAGCTGTCTAAAACCGTAATAGATCAGGCAATAGCAAATTACCAAACTGCTTACGACTTGTTTAAAAACGGCGGATTGCATCAGTAACAGGGGCTTTAAAAAAAATAGTAATCTAACATTTTTATGGCAAAACCTTTTGGTTAAGCTTTTAATTTTGTAGAAAATCATTGTAGTATGTTTAAAAAGAGCATTTCTCATTTAGGGACGTTTTTTTTAGCTGTATTATCCCTGCTGCCATTATCGTTTCTATACATTTGGGCAGATGCAGCTTACTTCCTGCTCTATTATGTTTTTGGCTATCGCAGGCAGGTAGTAAGAGAAAATCTCTGTAATTCGTTTCCCGAAAAGGAACTGAAAGAAATTATCGTAATTGAAAAGAAGTACTACAGATATTTATCCAGCCTGATATTTGAAGTGATTAAGATGATTAACATCTCTGAAGCGCAAATAAGAAAACGGTTTGTTTTTAAAAACAAAGAGCTGGTAAATGAATATCTAAATAAAGGAGAAAGTGTATTAGTTTGTTCAGCACATTATGGTAATTGGGAATGGGGAACTTTAGGGATAGGCTTAAACTTTTCTGCTGATCATTACCCAATTTATAAGCCCTTAAATAATTCAATATTTGATAAATGGTTTCGCGAAACCCGCAGTAAGTTTGGGAACAAACTCATCCCAATGCGACAAACCCTAAGGGCTATTCAAGCCAGCAAAAATACACCAAGTATTTTTAGTTTTGGTAATGATCAATCACCATCAATAAGGGAACTGCATTACTGCAGAACATTCTTAAACCAACCGGCATACATTCAACTTGGGATAGAGAAAATTGCAAAAAAAACCAATCGCCCTATTTTTTATTTAAGAGTTAAGGTTCTAAAGCGCGGGCATTATGAGGTTGATTGTGTGCCCCTCTGTTTGAATCCAATGGATACTGAAGAATTTGAGATCACCAGATTGCATACGCAGTTTCTTGAAGAGATTATTAAAGATGAACCTGCTTACTGGTTATGGAGCCATCGCAGATGGAAACATAAACCGGTACAAATGCCGGAGCCTTCTCTTAAAACAGACATTCTTTATTCCGATGTTTAACATTTGGAACCCCATTTTTTAGCATTAAGGAATATTCAGTACAATACTTTTACTAATTCATAGTAAATAGTACGCTATTGTAAATTACAATTTTATGAACCTGAAGTACTTCTTTATCATTCTCCCGATGTTGCTTGTAGGCCAGGCAATAGCCCAGCAACGTAACCTCATTGATCCTTTGGCAACAAAAGAGACGAAGGCTCTTTTCGATAACCTGTACAAATTATCCGAAAAGCATACTTTATTCGGGCATCAGCATGCTACTGAATATGGCCATGGCTGGTCTGGTGATGCTGATCGTTCAGATGTTAAATCAGTTGTTGGATCTCATCCAGCTGTTATTGGAATCGATCTGTCTGGATTAACCGGACAATCGGAGGCTCAGATTGGGAAAACAAAAGAACACCTAAGAAAGAATGTTATAGATACCTATAACAGAGGCGGGGTTACCACTATAGCCTGGCATTTCTCTAACCCGGTTTCAGAAGGAGACTTTTACTGGAAAGACTCGGTTTCTTTACCTGCTGTCGGGTACATTATTCCAGGAGGCAAAGCGCACGATAAGTATATCAAAATCCTTAACGATATTGCTGATTGGGCAAAAAGTCTTAAAGCTCCGGATGGCAACCTAGTACCCGTAATTTTCAGACCTTATCATGAGTTTGATGGCGACTGGTTCTGGTGGGGAAAATCACATTGTACAGTTGATGAATTTAAATCCCTATGGAAATTTACTGTTTCTTATTTACGTGATACGGCCGGTGTGCACAACTTTATTTATGCATTTTCTCCCGATAATCTATTCAATTCTGAACAGCAATATTTGGAACGTTTTCCTGGTAAAGAATGGGTAGATATGCTTGGAACGGATAATTATGGTGATATGGGACGCGATGGCAAATACAATCTGGATGCTGCCATAAAGAAACTCCGCATCGTTTCGGCATACGCTCAAAAGAACGGTAAGCTCGCTGCCTTTACCGAAACCGGATTGGAATCGCTTACCAATCCAAACTGGTGGAACGATGTGCTGCTTAAAGTAATGAAAAATGATAAAATAAGAATGAGCTATGTGTTGGTATGGCGTAACGATACCAAAAGCGCTACACATTTTTATGCGCCTTACCCTGGCCATCCAAACATTCCTGATTTTCAGAAATTCTATAATGACCCCTATACCCTTTTTGAAAAGGACCTTAAAGACATTTATAAATAAGTATTTGTATATTGACAATCAGCTTTAAAATAGCGATAACGGCCGAATAGAACGAATGGGACACAAATTGAAAATACTGCTTTTGGTAGGGGTATGCCTGCTGTTTACCAGCATACATTCCTCTGCACAGTATAACCAGTATCAGTTTTCCCATCTGGATATTAATAATGGTTTGCCGCATAACGATGTAAATTGCTTTTACAAGGATGATAAAGGATTTATCTGGTTGGGAACACTTGCTGGCCTTGCCAGGTTTGATGGATATAGCTTTAAAGTATACCGGCACAGGATAAAAAACAAATCTACCATAAGTGATAGTGATGTTCGTTCTATAACGCAAGGCCCCGATCATAAATTGTGGATAGAAACAAGAGCAGGAATGGATGTTTATGATCCTGTAACCGAATTATTTGATCACAATATACAACCCGAGCTTTCAAAATACGGGGTTCCGGGAACCACCATCAGAGCGCTAAAAAAGGGTAGTTCAGGCGCATTCTGGTTTATTTCTCCCGCATCCGGATTATATAAATACGATCCGGTAACAAAGAAAACTAACTATATAGCACATAAAATCAGAAGAGAGAGCAGTCTTTCGGCAAGCCCAATTATTGATATTGCAGAGGATAAAAGCGGAAATGCATGGCTTATTCATTCCGACGGAAAATTGGAGATGCTGAAAAAGAACACGGATATTGTTGTGCAAAGAATAGACCTGTCGAGCAAGTTCTCAAACAAAGAAAGCGATACCTATAAGATCTTTATAGATAAACAAGGATTGATATGGATCTACGATATATCCACCTCCACAGGTATTTATTACTTTGATCCTGTAAAAAATGTACTGAATAAGATCAGTAAAAGCTCACCCGTACTTAAACTGAACTCTGATATTGTAACGGGTATTGTTCAAGACAATAGCGACAACATATGGATTGGCACCGATCATGGAGGTATTAACCTTATCGATAAGAAAAACTTCAGCATCAGGTATATCCTTAACAATGAAAATGACAGCAAAAGTTTAAGCCAGAACAGTATTTCCAGTATCTATTACGATAATATGGGTATGATTTGGATAGGTACTTTCAGAAAAGGGATCAATTTTTACCACCCAAATATCATTAAGTTTAACCTCATTAAGCACTCTTCTGATCCCAATAGCTTAATACATAGTGATATTAACAGGATGGCCGAAGATAAGCTGGGTAATATCTGGATTGGTACCAATGGCAAAGGACTGGTTTATTACAACAGGAGTACCCATAAATTCACTTCCTACAGGCACGATCCTTCAAACAACAATAGCCTGTCTCACGATGCCATTGTTGCTATTTATATAGACCGTTTTGAAAAATTATGGATTGGAACCTATACCGGAGGTTTCGATTACATGGACATTGGTAAGTTTATCCATTACAAATACAACGCCTCAGATCCTGAAAGTTTAAGCGATAATAAGGTTTCTGATTTTCTGGAAGATTCATCAAATCGGTTTTGGATAAGCACCATGGGAGGTGGAATAAACCTTTTCAACAGAACCACAAAGAAATTTAAAAGATATACGCAGAACCTGAGTCTAATTAGTTCCGATTATGTATTTAAGGTACTGGAAGATTCGCATCAAAACATTTGGGCAGGTACATCCTATGGGATGAATGTATTGCCAAAAGGAGGGACAAAGTTTATCAAGATAGTAAACGATCCAAAAAACGATAACAGCCTGATCAACGACAACATTAACAGCTTTATTGAAGACAGCAGGGGCTACCTCTGGATAGGAACAAGAGATGGTTTGAGCCTTTATAATCCCAAAACCAAAACCTTTTACAATTATACCATCGAAAATGGATTGCCTGATAATAACATCATGGACATTCAGGAAGATAATCAAGGTGACTTTTGGGTAAGCACATCAAACGGCTTATCAAAGATATCGGTTACTTATAACAAAAAACTTAACCTCATTTTCAAGAATTTTGATGAGAATGATGGCCTGCAGGGTAAGGAATTTAACCGAATTGCCTCCGTAAAACTAAGAACCGGAGAACTTGCATTTGGAGGTCCTGATGGGATCAATATTTTCCAACCTTCTTTAATTAAATCTTATAGTCAAACCTTTAAACTCTTTATAACCGACTTTCAACTGTTCAATAAGAGTGTAACAGCAAACACTGCAATTGATGGCCGGGTAATACTTAAAAAATCAATTTTTGATACTAAAGAGCTTACCTTAAACCACGATCAAAATGTATTTACCATAGAGTTTGCATCATTAAATTACATTGGCCCTCATAAAGTGAAACATCAGTACATGCTGGAGGGATTTGATAAGACATGGATTTCTGCAGATAATACTTTACGCAAGGCCACCTATACAAACCTTGATCCGGGCGATTATGTTTTTAAGGTACGGGCATCAAGTACCGAAAACATTTCTGATGCTAAACCGGTAACCTTAAGGATCAGGATACTGAACCCATGGTATACTTCTACATTGGCGTATATTCTTTATTTTCTGGCCATAGGCGGTGCATTGTACTATTTCAGATACCGCGGTATCCAGCAACTAAAGCAGCAATTTGCTGCTGAGCAGGAAAAACAAAAAGTTCAGAGACTGATTGAACAAGAGAAAGTAGAATCACAACGCTTGCTTGATAATGAACGTTTAGAAGCAATGAGGTACAGAGAGCTGGATGCTATGAAAATCAAATTCCTAACCAATGTAAGTCATGAATTTAGAACGCCATTATCTTTAATTCTAGCACCAATTGACAAAATCCTGAAAGGATCATCAGATAATCTGATTAAAGAGCAGGTCTCCCTGATACAGAAAAACGCAAAGCGTCTGCTCAACCTGGTAAACCAGCTGCTCGATTTCAGAAAGATGGAGCTTAAAGAGATCAAACTTCAAAAAAGACCTGGCGATATCATTTCGTTCATCAGAGACATTACTTATTCCTTTAAGGATCTCGCTGAACAGAAAAACATCCAGTTAACCTTTAATGCTACTTACGAGAAGCTCGATGTAAATTTTGACCATGATAAAATAGAGCGGATTCTCTTTAACCTGCTTTCTAACAGCTTTAAATTTACATTGGATAACGGCAAGGTAAATGTGTCTGTAGACTGTATTATGATCGACCAATACATGGTTGAGATTAAAGTTCGCGATACCGGAATAGGTATACCAAAAGAGAAACAGGAGAAGATATTTGAAAGCTTTTTTCAGAATGATATTCCAGAGTCTATCATTAATCAGGGTAGTGGAATAGGTTTGGCAATAACCAAAGAGTTTGTAAAACTTCACGGTGGCGAGATCTTTTTAGAGAGCGATGAAAACATTGGCAGTTGCTTTACCATTTTGCTGCCATTCGAGGAACTTAGACATCAAAGCAATCCAACGGATAACTTTGTAGATAATCTAATTGCTAATGAGGATACGTTAAACAATCAGCAAGCAAACGTTACGATCTCTTCTAAAAAAGCAACTGTATTACTTGTTGAGGATGATGCCGATCTGCGTTTTTATCTTAAAGATAATTTAAAGGAAGACTTTAATGTAATAGAAGCCGGTAATGGAAAAGATGGCTGGCAAAAGGCATTATTCTACCATCCGAATATCATTGTCAGCGATATTTCTATGCCCGAAATGACTGGTATAGAACTTTGCAAAAAGATCAAAGGCGATTCCAGAACAACCCAGATTCCAGTAGTGTTGTTAACCGCTTTAACTGGCGAGGAGCAGGAGCTGACGGGTCTGGAAACAGGGGCCAATGACTACATGACCAAACCATTCAGTTTTGAAATCCTAAACTCCAAAATCCGCAACATATTAATTCAGCAGGAATCCTTCAGAAAGCTTTATCAGAAGCAGGTAGAAGTACAACCGGCAACCATAGAAATGGAGAGCCCTGATGAACAGTTCCTGCAGCAGATTCTTCAGGAGATAGAAAAGAATATAGGGAATAGCAATTTCTCTGTAGATATGCTTAGCAACCTGATGCTGATAAGCCGTGTAACCTTGTACAAAAGAATTGTAGCACTTACCGGCAAAACCCCGCTCGAGTTTATCAAGTCTTATCGTTTAAAACGGGCAGCGCAGCTGCTGGAGCAAGGAAAATTAACCGTTTCACAGATCTGTTATAAGGTAGGTTTTAAAACCACCAAGAATTTTGTCAAATCTTTTAAAGAAGAATTTGATGTGCTCCCTTCAAAATATGCTGAAAACACGGATATTACCGCTTCGTAGCCTTTTTTGTTAAAGGTTAACATTTGCGTACCCCTTTTTTAGCAATACAGGATTCAGTTGTATCTAGTTTTAACAAATAGAAACCCATCCCCTGGGGATCTTAACTAAACCAAATATGACGACCAAACATGAAAACGACAAGAACGAGTTGTAATGAATGGATTTTTATCCTGTTCATGATCTTTACACTTACCGGAATCACCAAATCCGGTTACGCCCAAAGTACTTCAAATAGAATAGTTACGGGTGTTGTTGCTGATGAAAGCGGAACAACTTTACCCGGTGCATCTGTAGTGGTAAAGGGAACCAAAACCACCGCTTTAACTAATAATGAAGGTAAGTATTCCATCATGGTTACCTCAAATGCAAGTGTACTTGTATTTTCCTATGTAGGGATGACCACAAAAGAACTTACCGTAGGTTCNGGCTCAGTAATTAACGCTAACCTTGAATCCTCTACTTCAACCTTATCNGANGTAGTAGTTATCGGTTANGGTACATTGCGTAAATCAGAAGTAACCTCAGCAATTTCTTCTGTNTCCCAAAAGGACATTAAAAATTTACCTGTTGCCGGCGTAGATCAGGCCTTGCAAGGTAAGGTAGCGGGTGTTACCATAAATAACAATGGCGGTCAGCCAGGAGGTGGTGTTTCCGTAAGGATCAGAGGGCTTACCTCAACGGGCGAGAATAACGAACCGTTATATGTAATAGATGGAGTTCCTATGAACTCAAAAAGCAGCTCCCTGGAACAAAACTTTTTAGGGGGTGGTTCCGGACAAACCGGGCAAAGTGTGCTGGCAACCTTAAACTCTGCCGATATTGAAACCATCGATATCCTGAAAGATGCATCAGCACAGGCCATTTATGGAGCCAGAGGTGCAAATGGAGTAGTGCTCATCAATACCAAAAGAGGCAGGGCCAACCAAAGTAAAATTACCTACGATTCTTATGTTGGTATTTCAGAAGTTCCAAAAAAGCTTTCTGTAATGAACCTGCGCCAAAATGCAGAATACATGAACTCGCTGGTTTTAGAAGTAAGAGGAGTTCCGGGAAGTGGAATGGATAGTATTGCAGAGTTTAAAAACCCTTCCTTATTAGGTGTGGGTACCGACTGGCAGGACGAGATCTACAGAAGAGGATTTACTCAAAGCCATCAACTTGGTTTTTCAGGAGGAACAGAAAAAACACAGTTCTATTTCTCTGGCGGCTATCTTAATCAGGAAGGAACTCTAATCAAAACAGGGTTTAAAAGAATAACCCTAAGAGCTAATATAGACCATCAGGCTACTAAATGGTTAAAAACAGGTATCACTGCAAACCTGTCCAGAACCAATCAGCAGATCGGCCTTTCAGATGGTTTCGATGCCGTTACCAGTACAGTGCTTTATAATAGTCCTGTAACTCCCGTTAAAGATGTTTTTGGTAATTATATCTCTACCAATGTAATAGGAGGCAGCACATTTGGAAATCCAAATAATCCGGTTGCGTTAGCAATGTTGCGTGATGTAAGCAATCAATCTTCAAAAGCTTTCGGAACAGTATATGCAGATCTGAATATCATAGATGGTCTCACCATCAGATCAGAGGGTAACTTTGATTTTAATCTGAGCAGCGATAGGGCATTTCAGCCATATGTACAAAATGCTGAAACCAAAGCCGTCATCCTTTCTCCGGCAAGGCTTAGAGAGCAAAGAAATAACAGCCTTTACTGGGCAATTAAAAACTATGCTAATTATAACAAAGCCTTTGGTAAGCATAATATAGCTGCTACGGTAGGCCATGAGGCACAAAGATCCAAATACGACTTTATCAATGCCAACAGAGATAACCTGGTTCTTAATATCCCAAATTTAAATGCCGGTGATGCAGGCGATACTCAAGGTATAGGAGCTGGCGCGGCAACATGGAGTATGGAGTCGGTATTTGCACGTTTAAACTATAATTACGACAACAGGTACGCCATCAGCGGAACAATAAGAAGAGACGGATCTTCTAACTTTGGCCCGGGCCACAAATGGGGTACATTTCCGGCTGTTTCGGCATCGTGGACAGCAAGTAACGAATCTTTCTTAAAAGACAACAAATATGTTAATTATCTGAAGCTAAGATTCGGATATGGAGAAGTGGGTGGGCAGGATGCCGGCTCAGGTAACCTATACTCTGCAAATATCAGACTATTTCCTATTGCACCATTTGGTCCGGGTGGATTGCCTGATAACGTAGATAACCTGTTAATTACCTGGCAGTCTACCAATACCTACAATGCAGGTTTAGACCTTACCACCTGGAATAAAAGATTAGAGTTCAGCTTTGATGCCTATAAAAAAGTAACCTCAGATATGTTACTGGCTACTCAGCTTGGTGCTTATTCTGGTTTAGGAACGGCATGGAACGATATCAAAACGCCAACAACAAACGATGGCCGCATGACCAACACTGGTTTCGATATCGGACTAACTTCTTATAACATTCAGAATAACAACTTTACATGGAAAACCAATATCATATTCAGTAAGTATAAAAATATCCTTAACAGGATGAACGAGCCTAATGCCACTTTACCTGGTACTTTTGATGAATATGGGACCAAATCATTGGTTACCTTATCTCAACAGGGTCGCCCGCTTGGTGCATTCTATGGCTATGTTACCGATGGATTATTCAGATCGCAGGCAGAGCTAAACAATGGGATAGATTACGGACTCTCAATTGCTCCGGGTAGCTTATGGCTGGGCGATGTAAGGTTTAAAGATCTAAACGGCGATAAGGTGGTTGATGATAAGGATGTTACCGTTATAGGCGATCCTAATCCAGACTTCACCTACGGCTTTACAAATACCTTTAGCTATAAAGGAATTGACCTTTCGATATTCATTTATGGTAGCCAGGGAGGTGACATTTTCAACTATAGTCGTCGCCAAACCGAAGCATTAAGCTCTCCTTACAACAATCAGCTTACTACTGTATTGAACAGATACTCTGCAAACAATCCTAATGGAGATTTGCCAAGGTATAATCAATGGCACAACAATAACAACAGAATTTCTGATCGGTACATTGAGGATGGATCTTACCTAAGGATACAGAACGTAGCGCTAGGCTATAACCTGCCAAAATCTTTAATAAGCAAAATAAAGGTGAGCAATGCCAGGTTCTACGTTTCTGTTCAAAACCTGTACACATTTACCAATTATTCGGGTTACGATCCGGAACTGGGAGCGCTTAATAACAACATCAGGTTCATGAATATCGACAATGGTCATTATCCGGTTCCAAGAACATTTACCCTGGGTACCAACATTGAATTCTAACCTCTAAAAATTAAAGTAATGAAAACAAATCTCATCATCATATTTTTTGCAGTAGCTTTAATTGGAGTTTCCTGTAAAAAGAGTTTCCTGGATAATCCCTCAGAAACGGGACCAACCACCGAAAATTATTATACCACAGCAGCCGAAGTAAATGGTGCCACAGGACTTTTGTACAATTCTGTATGGAACGACTGGTCTGACAAAGCCTTTATATCTGTAGGTGATGTGCTGGGCGGTACCGTAACCGGAGTGCAGGGCAACGCACAATACAACTCATTTTATAATTTTAATATCCAAAGTACAGATGGTCTAGTAATGGACACCTGGAAGTCTTGCTATAAGGCAGCCGGACAGGCATCTGTACTGATTCATACTTTTATGAATAAAAAAACTCAGGTGGCCGATCCTTCCTATCTGGATGTAGGTATTGCCGAAGCCAAGTTTATCCGTGGGTTTGCGTACTTCTATATCGGCCGTGCTTTTGGTGATGCGCCCATAGTAGAAAACCCGGTAGATCTAACCAAAGCCGGGGCGCCTGCAACACCAAGATACCTGCAAAAAGATGTATTAAAATTTGCACTTGAGGACCTTAAGTTTGCAGAAGAAAACCTGCCCGAAATAGCAACTCAGGATGGTCGGGTTAATAAATATTCAGCAAAAGGGATGATGGCCAAAATCTACCTTTACTTAAAGGACTATGAAAACGCAAGGTTAAAAGCCAAAGAGGTTATAGACTATGCAACATCAACCAAAAGAATAGGCCTGAATCCTGATTTTCAGGGCATGTTTACCTCCTCAGACATCGCCAACAAAAACAACAAAGAAATGTTGTTTTCATTAAGATGGTTAGCTGCTATGGGATGGAACGGAGGAAACAGGTACATGCTTTACGTAGGTCCGCAACCTTTGTTAAAACCAAAACCAACAGGAGGAAATGGTTATTCAGCAGTGGTTCCGTCGTTCGACATGTTAAATGCTTCAACAGGTTATGCTACCGGCGACCGTAGAAAAGGATGGTCGGTAATGCAGCAGGGCTTTCATAAAGCCGATTGGATCAACGACAATTTCCCTAACGGATTTACTTATGATACTACAGGGATAACAAGCGATTTTAAAATTCAAACAGGCACCCGCTCCAATATTCAGAAATATGTTGTAGGACCAAACAGAAGCGCTGAAGTAGTAACTTCCGACAGTCATAACAGCATTTCTACTTATATTCTTCGCTACGCTGACGTATTGCTGATTTATGCAGAGGCAGTAATGGCCGGAGGGGGCTCTACCAGCGATGCTACCGCTTTAAGTGCCTTTAACGAAGTACATAACCGTGCTGGTCTGGTAAGCTTAACCAACATCACGCTTGATGATATCTTACACGAGCGTAAAGTAGAGTTCGCATTTGAAGGCGACTACTGGTTTGACATCCAAAGACAAGGATTTGCTAAGGCACAGCAGATGATAGCCGCACAGGAGCGTGGTACATTAGGTGGTAACGGCCAGTTAACCAGCTTTAAGGCCACACTTACTTCGGCAAAGCAGTTGTACCTTCCGGTACCACAACCAGAAACAGTTATTAATCCTTTACTGCTTGAACCTGCAGTAGCTTATTATAAATAGATATGAAAACTATTAAAAATCTAAAGATATTCCTGCTGGCATGTATGGCAGGAGCATTAACCATAACAGGCTGCACAAAAGAAGAGCAGTCGAACAGTAAAGCATCCAATAGTCCGGTGGCCAATAAGCTTGATCCGGAAAGGGCAAGCGGAAATACTGTACTCACCTTAACCGGAAGCGGCCTGGGCGATATGACCAGTATTGTTTTTGAAAAAGGGAATGTGCCTGCTTCATTTAACCCAACACTAAATACAGATAATGCATTGATATTTAGAGTGCCTGATACTGCAAATGGTGGTGCCCAAAACATCATTTTAACAAACAGACTTGGAGTTCAGCTAAAAGTGCCATTTAATGTTGTTGCTTTGCCTTTGGTAAATACAGCCTCTAACTATAATTTTATTGAAGGCACAGAAATTACCCTGGTTGGAAACAACCTTGAGGATGTAACCAGCATAACGCTGGATGGCGCAGCGGCCGAGGCCAGTATCGTATCTCAATCCAAAAAAGAACTGGTAATTAAAATGCCTGCAACTACGGTAAACAGCGCAAAACTAATACTTACCAACTCTACCGGGCCAATTACCACAAATCAGGTATTTGTGAATCTGGATAAAGCCTATAAGATCTTTACAGATGATTATGGTAATGGTTTCGAAAACGGATCATGGGGCCCCGCTTCAATATCAACCGATTTTGCCAAAAGTGGAGCCAAATCCTTTAAAGCAGGATATAACAAAGGAAACTGGAGTGCAGATGGTTTTGCAAACTGGAATGGTGTAGCCAGTATGCCAGAGTATAATTATTTGTCGTTCTGGGTTAAGGGAGCTTCGGCCGACTATACGCTTTATGTAACAGGCGATGCAAGGGCAGGGGGGTATGGAAATTCAGATAGAAGCGTTCCAATAATAGTACCTGCTAATGTATGGACTTACTTTAAAATCCCGATGACAACACTTGAACTTTGGAAAAAAGGTCCGATGAAACAATTAGGCTTCTGGATAGAAGGCCCTGAAAAACAAGATGAAAGTTTCTACTTCGATGATGTGATCCTTGTAAAATAAAAACACACTTAAACCAATTATAATTTAAAAAGCCAGGTCATCCGACCTGGCTTTAAATTTTAAACAAAACTCAGACGAGCTAACAAATTTCGATTAGAAATTGTGTATGATTTGACTAAGGTATAACTATTTTATTAAATAGTCTACTAATTCCGTAGAATTAATATATAAATTATATATTTAGGGAAGGATTATTTAAAGTAATAGATCTATTTATACATAATTAATTAAACAAATCATGGCAGAAAAATTAAATCCAACACAAACCGCATTAGGTGATGTTGCCGCAAGGCCGCTGGCTATTGCAACCCGTACCGTGCCGCAGGCATCATTTATTACTCCAAGATGGTTGCCTCATCTTTTAAGCTGGACGCCCGTAGAGTCAGGGATTTACAGAGTGAACAAAGTAAAAGAAGGAGAATCAGTGGATGTAGATTGCTCTAACAGAGACGAACGTGTATTGCCTAACACATTTGTAGATTATGTAGCACAGCCACGTGAGTATCTGCTTAGTGCAGTAAATACCGTGCTTGATGTACATACCAGGGTTTCCGATTTGTATAGCAAACCTTACAACCAGATCAGTGAGCAATTGCGCCTTACTATTGAAGCCATTAAAGAACGTCAGGAAAGCGAACTGATCAATAATAAAGAATACGGTTTGTTGCACAGTATTGTACCTTCTCAGCGTATTTCTACACGTTCAGGAGCACCCACACCAGATGATCTGGATGAGTTGATCACTAAAGTATGGAAAGAACCCGGATTCTTCCTCCTTCATCCACTAGCGGTAGCTGCCTTTGGCAGGGAGTGTACACGCAGAGGCGTACCACCACCAACGGTATCTTTGTTTGGTTCTCAGTTCATCACCTGGAGAGGAATTCCTTTAATCCCTTCCGATAAAGTGCCTATAGAAAATAATAAAAGTAAAATATTGCTCATCAGAACAGGAGAGAGCCGTCAGGGTGTAGTGGGTTTATATCAGCCCGATCTTCCCGGTGAGCAATCTCCTGGTTTATCAGTTCGCTTTATGGGGATCAATGAAAAAGCAATTGCTTCTTATCTGGTATCTCTTTACTGTTCGCTGGCAGTTTTGGTAGATGATGCTATTGCTGTACTCGACGATGTTGAAATTAATAAATATCATGAATATAAATACTAGGTTATGAGTGGTACAATTAATGGTCCGAATGGACTGCCAGATGTACATCTCTTAGAGAAACTGGCAAATGAACTTTTTTTCTCGGCTCCCGGAACATTGGATAAAACTCAATCTTCACCTTTGGCAATTAATCAGGGAAATTCTGTCGATCTTCTGGATCCGCAAACAAGTTTGCCGGATGCAAATAATCTGGGGCTGGGGCATGTGCCTGCCTCCACACATGGAAGTGGGGGTATCTCACCCGGCACCAAATCAGTGAATGCCCTGCCGTTTGAAAACGACAGACCCTTTGAGAAAGAATTGAGCAAAGCCCTGGCTGCAGTTAATGTTTACAGTCCTTCTTCTCAATTGCCATTTACACCTTCGGCAGTTTTGGGAGAACATTCATATTACTTCTCTTCTGCAGAAAAGCTTGCCAAAGGAGACTACCGCGAAATAACTGGCCAATCTTACCCTGCATTTAACGTAAACATTGTTCGTAACGATTTCCCAATCCTTTCAGAGTATGTAAGCGGAAAACCCCTGATTTGGCTGGACAACGCTGCAACCACCCAAAAACCGCGACAGGTAATAGAAAGGTTAAGCTATTTTTATACACATGAAAATTCCAACATACATCGCGCTGCCCATGAATTAGCTGCCCGTTCTACCGATGCTTATGAAGCAGCAAGACAGAAGATACAGCACTTTATAAATGCCAGATCAGCAAATGAAGTGGTATTTGTACGCGGAACAACCGAGGCTATAAACCTGGTTGCAGATAGCTGGGGTGCCCAATATCTTCAGGAAGGAGACGAAATCATCATCAGCCATTTGGAACATCATGCCAATATAGTTCCNTGGCAGTTATTGGCCAAAAAGAAGAACTTAAAANTAAGAGTGATCCCGGTNGATGATGATGGACAAGTNATTCTTGATGAATATGCAAAATTGCTGAATCCAAGAACAAAGCTGGTTTCTTTCACCTTGGTGTCTAATGCATTGGGAACGGTAACCCCGGCAAAAACAATTGTAGATATGGCTCATGCTGCGGGAGCAAAAGTGCTTGCCGATGGCGCACAGTCTGTTTCACACATTCGTACGGATGTACAATCACTTAATGCAGATTGGTTTGTGTTTTCTGGGCATAAAATTTTTGGGCCTACAGGTATTGGTGTATTATATGGTAAAGAGGAGTTGTTAAACAGTTCACAGCCTTATCAGGGTGGCGGCAATATGATTAAAGATGTAACGTTTGAACATACCCAGTTTAATCCCGCGCCATCACTTTTTGAGGCAGGAACAGGTAATATTGCGGATGCAGTTGGTTTAGGCGCGGCAATAGACTATGTTCAAAAGATTGGGATTGACAATATTTACAGCTATGAGCATTTTTTGTTAGGCTACGCAACAAAGCAGTTACAGCAAATTCCAGGGTTGCGCTTAATTGGAACGGCAACTAATAAAACGAGTGTGCTTTCATTCGTATTAGATGGATTTACAACTACTGAAGTTGGCGAGGCATTAAGCAAAGAAGGTATTGCCGTAAGATCCGGCCATCATTGTGCTCAGCCCATACTGAGAAGGTTTGGATTGGAAGCAACAGTGCGACCATCTTTGGCATTCTATAACACTTGTGCAGAGATTGATAAATTGGCTGATACAGTTAGCAGCTTAAAAAGCGGAAATCAATTTCGTGTAAGGTAGCAGATCTTATTGAGGCTGGTATATAGAAAGTATGCCAGCCTCAACTATTATTAAGCCAAAACTGCTATATTAGCGGAAGCAAGCAAACTATTAAATGGACCATCCTTATAAATCAGAACTTTTAGTAAACCTAAAAGCACATTATCTTGGCCGCAACTGGCGCTCAATTAGCTATTTTGATGCTAAAAGAGATGAGATTTTATTTGTTTTACCTGAAACGGATGATGTTAGCCATGCACTTAACAATTTGTATGAGGTTTTAGGAACATTGCCAGAGATCGATCATCCTAAGGAACGTGTAGTAATCAGTTTCTGCTATGAAAACGGCGATTCATACTGTTCGCGTTTAATTAATCCCAACAAACAGGACGAAATCAACCTTGCTTTGATTGGCTACCGTCCGGAACGCAAAATCCGTCCTGAAGAACTTCAGGAGATGGATTAGTAAAGCTTTCTCGCTCAAAATGTTACGATAGTAACGGATTATATTTCATAAATTAGAGTACACACAAATAAAACACGCTATGAAATCTAATTTATGTTTTTTCATACTGCTCTTCTATGGGCTGTATGTTCAGGCCCAGGAACAGCCTGATTTTGAGAAAAAGGTAAGGTTTGGGATTAAAACAGGCATTAACGGCTCTCTTTTTACACGCAACGTAACGCCCACAGCCAACTCAAAAAGAACTGACCTCAGTTATTTTAACCGCTATTTCCGTGCATCTGCACTTGTTGGATTAACTGCCGATGGGCGATTAACAGAACGAATTACACTGGGTGCCGAGTTGCTCTTTAATTCCAGAGGGATGGTTTACAGAGAAAAGAATAATTATGTAATTATTGTTGACGATGACGGACAGGAGCAGCAGGCCTATAATAACTATAATTTCAATATTGATTATGTAGAACTCCCAATTCTGATCAGTTACAATTTTAAACCAAGTGCATACAGGCTCTTCTTATCGGCTTATGCCGGCATGGCACCGGGTATTGCTGTTAATTCGAAAACAAAATTAAGATATGAAGATGGGGTAGACGGCGATGGCGGCAGGGGCCGAAACGAAACGCTGCCTTTAAAATATGTAAATCATTTTAACAACAGCTTGCTTGCGGGTATTAAGGTGGGCGACAATAAACCATTTAGAATAAATCTTTATGGTGATTTTAGGATCAGTTACACCCTGCTGCCGGTTTTTAATCGCACTGTATCAGACCAAGGCGATAACCTGGATACCCGAATGCTTACCTTTTCTGCAAGCCTTGGTGTAAGGTTTTAATTAGTAAACCAGTCGTTATCGGAGTTTTACTGAGGTGTTGTTAGGGCTTTGATAGGGCATTCCCAGGGCTTTTTGCCCTATCAAGGCCCTATCAAGGCCCTGTTAAAGCCCCACAGCCAAAAGTTTGATATAAAATGTATATTTTGCTGTTCTAACCAAATACATGTTTAACCCTATTACTAATAAAATGTTATATAAAACGATACTTACTTCCATTTTTATTATACTTTCCAATTTTGGTCTGCAGGCTGCAGATAAAAAACCATATGAAGCAGATCTTATAATTTACGGTGGTACCTCAGCAGCGGTAACAGCAGCAGTAACTGCTATAAAATTGGGTAAAACTGTTATTGTTGTTTCTCCCGATATTCATCTCGGAGGCTTGTCATCCAGTGGATTGGGTTTTACAGATACCGGAAATAAAGAGGTGATAGGAGGCTTATCCCGAGATTTTTATCATCGGGTTTATTTACATTATCAGCAAGATACTGCATGGAAATGGCAAAAAAAGGAAGAATATGGGAACAAGGGGCAAGGAACACCTGCTATTGATGGTAAAGACCGCACAATGTGGATATTTGAACCACACGTTGCCGAAAAAATAATGGAAGATTTTATCAAAGAAAGTAATATTAAAGTTTACCGCAATGAATGGTTGAACCGTAAAGATGGTGTAGAGATGAGGGATGGTAAAATTACATCAATCACTACCTTAAGTGGTAAGCAATTTAGTGGTAAAATGTTTATTGATGCCACCTATGAGGGAGATTTGATGGCTGCGGCAAAGGTTAGCTACCACATAGGCCGTGAAGCAAACAGTGTATACGGAGAAACCTGGAATGGCGTGCAAACAGAAGTGTTTCAGCATGGCCATCATTTTAAAACAAATATAGATCCATATAAAGTTACCGGCGATAAAAGCAGCGGTCTACTGGCAGGCATATCCGACCAGGATCCGGGGATAAAAGGAGAGGGCGATAATAAGTTGCAGGCATATTGCTTTAGAATGTGTCTCACCAATAAGGCAGAGAACAGAATTACATTTCCAAAACCTGATAATTACAACCCGGCAAATTACGAATTGCTGGCTAGGGTGTTTCAGAGTGGATGGAAAGAGTTGTTTGATAAATTTGATGACATACCCAATCATAAAACGGATACCAACAATCATGGTCCGTTCAGTACCGATTATATTGGCATGAACTACGATTATCCGGAGGCTTCGTACGAAAAGCGAAAGCAGATCATTAAACAGCATGAAGATTATCAGAAAGGATTAATGTATTTCATGATCACAGACCCACGTGTTCCGGCTGATCTGCAAAAAAGACTGCAAACATGGGGTTTATCTAAAGACGAATTTAAAGATAATGGAAACTGGCCCCACCAAATTTATGTAAGAGAGGCCAGAAGGATGATAAGTGATCAGGTACTTACAGAAAACGAAACTTTAGGACGGAAGGAAGTGCCTCAACCTATTGGGATGGGTTCTTATGCTTTAGATTCGCATAATACACAACGATATGTAACCGATAAGGGATTTGTGCAGAATGAGGGCGATATAGGTGTGCATGCCCCTAAACCTTATAGCATCTCTTACGGATCAATAGTTCCTAAAAAAGGAGAGTGTGGCAATTTGCTGGTGCCGGTTTGTGTTTCCAGCTCCCATATTGCTTATGGTTCCGTTAGAATGGAACCTGTTTTTATGATCCTTGGTGAATCAGCAGCAACTGCAGCTGTTATAGCCATAGATGACCAGGTAGATGTTCAGCAGGTTGCCTTTAAAAAACTGGAAACCCAGCTGCTAAAGCAAAAGCAGAGATTAAGGTTGAATTAATAAAAACAACTATTGTATTTTTATGGCAAATCTATTTGTTTTACTTTCGTTGAACTAAAGGATAGGGTTAACACCAAATATGAGCCGTAATAAATTATTGTATCACTTAATTAACAGTGTATTATTGTTAGTGCCGCTTCTTTGCGGTGTAGATGCCAGTGCTCAAAAAAACAATATAAGCTTTAATCACCTAACGGTAGAAGATGGTTTGTCGCAAAGCAGTGTACTCTCTATAGCTCAGGACAGTATGGGGTTTATGTGGTTCGGAACTAAAGATGGACTTAACAAGTTCAATACTCAAAGATTCGAAGTATTTAAACACGATAAAAACAACAATGCCTCTTTAAGCAGCAGTCAGAATATTAATTATTTGCTTACAGACAGAAAGGGCAATTTATGGGTAGGTACACAAAAAGGATTAAATCTTTATTTGCCTAAAAGTAATTCTTTTAAGAGATTTCTTCACGATCCGAAAGACAAAACCAGTATCAGTCACAATATTATCAGGAATCTTTTTGAAGACAATAAGGGAAATATTTGGGTCGGAACAGACAACGGGCTAAACAAGATGATAGCGCCTGATAAATTTCAGCGTTTTTATAGCAGCAATACTAAGGGTCAAGGGTTGGCGCACTCATTAATAAAAGCTATTCATCAGGACCATAATAATGTACTCTGGATTGCTACTATGCAAGGCCTTACCAGCATGAAAGAAAAAAAAGGAAAGTATGTTTTTCAATCTTATTTTCATGACCCCAGCAATCCAGCTAGTTTAATTGATGACGACCTTAGTGCTGTTTTTGAAGATCAGTACCATAATTTATGGATAGGTACGCATAATAATGGACTGGAATTAATGGACAGGGCTACCGGCACTTTTAAGCATTACTCGGCAAAAGGCGGACCGAGTAGTGGACTTAGCAGTAATGTAATTCGCAAAATCAAGGCAGACAAAGATGGAAAATTATGGATCTCTACCTTAAATGGTATAGATATATTTGATGTTAAAACAGGGAAGTTCACGGTTCTGAACCACGTCCCTAATGATCCATTAACCTTAAACCAAAATTCTACTTATGATATTCTGAAAGATGCCGCAGGTTCCATGTGGGTAGGTACTTACTATGGAGGGGTTAATGTGTACCATGCCAACTCTACCCCGTTCAGAGAATACAAGACCAGTTTGGGCGGTAATGGCATCAGCAGCAATGTAGTTAGTGCTATTGTTGAAGATGAAAACCATAATCTGTGGATTGGGACAGAAGCAGAAGGGTTAAATTATTATAACAGAACAACCGGGAAATTCAAAGCTATAAAAAATGAAATAGGCAACCCTAATTCATTAAGTTCAAACCTGGTAAAAGCCATTTCAATTGATAAGAAAGGAAGTGTTTGGGTAGCTACTTATGAGGGGAATCTGGATAGATATTTGCCTTTTTCGGGTACTTTTAAGCATTATAAACCAAATACTGCAGATCCACATGCCTTAAACTCGAACAGGATCGTTTGTTTGCTACACGATAGCCGGGGCAGATTGTGGGTGGGAACACGCGCACAGGGCGTTTTTCTTTATAATGAGGCTAAGGATAATTTTACGTTGCTCAATAGCGCTGCCTATAACCAGGAGTTAAAGTTTGTAAGAACTTTTTTTGAGGATTCTGCAAAAAATATATGGATAGCTACAAATTCCGGTATTTATATAGCTTCAGCAAGTTCTAATCAGATTAAAGAGTTCAAGAGTAATAGCATTGATTTTAAATTCGACGACATCAATTTTATTAAAGAAGATTCGAAAGGCAATATCTGGATAGGTAGCTATGAATCAGGGTTGATTAAGTATGATAAAAACAGAGAAATAAGTAGGTTTACGATTAATGATGGTTTACCTAGTAATAACGCAGTAGGTTTTTTGGAAGACAGTAAGGGGAATTTGTGGGTAAGTACTTCCAACGGTTTATCGAAATTTGATGGACGGGTTTTTAAAAACTATACTGTTGATGACGGGTTGCCGGGAAATGTTTTTAATTACAACTCCTTTTTTAAAGACAGTAAGAACGAAATGTTCTTTGGTGGCTATAACGGTATGGTGAGTTTCTTCCCGGATCAGATAAGAGATAATAAAAAGGTGCCCAAAGCTATATTTACCAGGTTAAGGTTGTTTAATAAACCCGTAAATATTAATGATAAAACAGGCTTGCTTACTCAAAATATAGGCTTAACAAAGGAATTAACTTTTTCTTATCATCAGAATATCTTTACTATTGATTTTGCCATTCTAAACTATGTAAAATCCGAAAAAAACAGATACGCTTATCAACTTAAGGGTTTCGAAAAAGAATGGAATTATGTAACTAATCCACAGGCCGCGTTTACCAATTTGCCGGCGGGCAGGTATGTCCTTTTAATTAAAGGAGCAAATAACGATGGGGTGTGGACCAGCAAGCCCGAGGAGATGATCATTAATGTAAATCCGCCTTATTGGAAAACATGGTGGGCATATCTTATCTATATACTTTTGCTTTCGGGGCTTATATTCCTTGTTTTAAGGTTCCTGTGGATAAGAACATTGCTAAGGAAAGAGCACGAGATTTATCAGATGAAGCTCGATTTCTTTACAAATGTATCTCACGAGATCAGAACGCCACTAACCCTTATTGTGGGCCCGTTGGAGCATTTGGTAAACGAAACAAAGGAATCGCCTGCCTTAAACAGAAGATTACTTACGGTAAAGAAAAATGCTGGCAGGCTAACCAGATTGGTGAATGAGCTGATGGATTTTAGAAAAGCCGAATCGGGTAATATGGAACTTAATGTGGCACCGGGGAATATTGTAAGCTTTGCTAAAGAGATTTATATTTCATTTACCTACGTAGCCCTTAAAAATCATATTGATTATCGCTTTAACTGCGATGAGGACATCATAGAAGTGTATTTTGATAGTGAACAACTGGAGAAAGTATTGTTTAACCTGCTCTCTAATGCGTTTAAGTTCACACCTGATCATGGAATTATCCGCCTGGATATTCTTAAGACCAGCGACAACCAGGTCGAAATAAGGGTAGCTGATAATGGAAAAGGGATTCCCGAAGAAAGCAGGAATAAGATATTTACAAACTTTTATCAGGTTAGAGACCATCGCTCGGGAACTACGGGTACAGGAATTGGTCTGGCCTTAGCCGAAAAGATAAGCAGGTTGCATCATGGTCGTTTATCATTGGTAAATAATGAGGAGCTTAAAGACGAAGACGTTCATACTTGTTTTAGCCTGAGGCTTAAATTAGGGAAAGAACATTTTAAAAAGGATGAACTTATTGAACAGTATATCAGCAGTGAAAACCCTATTCTTTATCAGCAGGAATCGGAAATTGAACCGGTAAAGAATTATGAGCCGGCAGAGAAAACAGAAGACGGGATAACTGTTTTAATAGTAGAAGATAATGTTGAGGTAAGGAGCTTTATTGCGCAATCTTTAAAGCAGTCGTACCAGGTAATAGAAGCCAATAATGGCGAAGAGGGTGTAGAAATGGCGATAGAGAAGATTCCTGATATTATTGTGAGTGATGTGATGATGCCGGTTATGGATGGATTGGAGCTTTGTCGTACACTTAAAACAGACCCACGCACAAGCCATATTCCTATTATATTGCTTACTGCGCGTTCCGGCAATATCCATGAGGTAAACGGACTGAAAACAGGAGCAGAGACCTACATTACAAAGCCATTTAGCATTAACAGCTTGCAACTTAATATTTATAATCTGCTAACCTTGCAGGCTAATATGCGTAGAAAGTTTAGTCAGCAGATAACACTTCAGCCAACCAATATTTTAATAGAATCGGCCGACGAGGAATTCCTGAATAAAATAATGGGATATATCGAAGCCAATTTTAACAATGAAGATTTTAGTGTAAATACACTTGCTGCGGAGGTAGGGATGAGCACACCAATTTTGTACAAGAAAATTAAGGCGCTTACAGATCTTACGGTAAATAACTTCATCAAATCTGTTCGTTTAAAGCGAGCCGCTCAGTTACTAAAGCAGGATGTTTATACCGTTTATGAGGTTGCCTATATGGTGGGCTTTAGTGATAGTAAATATTTCAGTAAAGAATTTGCAAAGCAATTCGGACAAACCCCCTCAGAGTACAGTTTAAAGTAACCTTTTTTCTGAATTTAAGAAAATCACCCTCTTTCTTTAAGATTTTAACCCCTCTTGCATTTTATTGGCGCTTACATTAGCTAAACCAAATATGTAAATCACCGGTGTATGAACGAGGTATCTCAAGCAGTGTTCTCTTGTGCGCCCGCATCTTATGGTTTTAACTTAATAAATTAAACTATGAAAGCACAACTACTAAAAGTTTCAATGTCGCCTGCTCAGTCATTTAGTGTTAGGCAGGATGTGGTTCCATCTGTTAATAACAAATGGCATTATCACCCAGAATTTGAATTAGTTTATTTCAGTAAAGGAAAAGGTACCCAATTTATCGGAGACAATATTAGCAGGTTTAATCAAGGTGATATTGTTCTTGTTGGCCCTCAGTTGCCACACTACTGGCGATTTGATGATATGTACTTTAGAAATAATAATCCTGCCTCTAACCCTGACGTAAGAGTGGTTCATTTTTCTGAAAATATGTGGGGTGAATCTTTTTTGAATTTACCCGAGAATAAGCTGTTAAAGTCTGTCCTGGAAAAGTCGAGAAGAGGGCTAAAGATTAAGGGTAAAAACAAACAGCATATAGCTGATTTGATTTCTGAAATGCCCAATGCAGAAGGCATAGACAGGATAATTATTTTAATGCAAGTGCTCGCTGAAATCACTAAGTGTGAAAAATTGGAAACGTTTTCATCAATTGGTTTTCAGCATGAAATGGAGCCTCATGAAAAGGATCGCATTAACGATATCTACGATTATTCTTATGCTAATTTTAAGAACAAGATCACTTTAGAAGAAATAGCTGATGTAGCTAAGATCAGTCCTAATTCATTTTGCAGGTATTTTAAATCTCGCACCAGGAAAACCTATTCGCAGTTTTTGATAGAGATTAAAGTGGGCAGGGCCTGCGAACTGTTAATTGAACACAGCCTTAACCTAAAACAGGTATGCTATGATTGTGGCTTTAATAACTTCGCGAGCTTTTACAAATGCTTTAAAAAGATCACAGGAAAAAGTCCGCTATGTTATCAAAAAGAATTTGTTACCAATTTCAGTTAAATATTAAACATACAATCAATAAACTAACCAACCAACCTAACAAACTACGGGTTTGAGCAACTCGTGAATTAACCAACCAAATATTTTAAACGCTATGAAGAAAAATGATACTCAAACAGTTTCATGTTATGGCTATTCTGTATGTAAATTATTCAGTTTCCTATCCTTACGGATGGTGATAATTGGGTTTTTACTTACCGGTTCAGCAGCCTTTGGGCAAACCATTAATATTACGGGAACAGTAAAGGACGGCGGAGGGGGAGCAATACCCGGTGTAGGCGTTAGGGTAAAAAATGCCAAAGTATCCACACAGACTGATGCAAATGGTAAATACAGCATTACAGTTCCCGATGCAAATTCAACACTTCTGTTTTCTTACATCGGCCTTGTTTCGCAGGAAGCGGTTGTGGGCAATAAAAAGGTAATTGATATTACCCTGAAAGAAGATGAGTCTGCATTGGACGAGGTTGTAGTAACCGGATACGGCGAAAAAGTTAAAAAACGTGACCTCACCGGTTCAATATCATCAGTAACTGCTAAAGACATTGCAGAACGCCAGCCACTTACTTTATTTGATGCATTACAAGGGCAAGCCTCTGGCGTATTGGTTACCAATGATAACGGCGATCCGGCCGGACAGGGAACCATCCAGATCCGTGGAGCTTCTTCAATAAATGCATCGGGTACCGGCCCTTTGTATGTAATCGATGGAATCATTAGTGAGAACGGGAATTATATAAACCCTTCAGACATTGAGTCATTTGAAATTCTTAAGGATGTAGCGTCTGCGGCCATTTATGGTGCAAGAGGTGCAAATGGTGTAATCATCATAACTACTAAACGAGGTAAAGAAGGTAAGCCGCTTATTGGCGTTCAGTATACTTATAACAGAGGTGAGCTGGCAAATAAAATAAGAACTATTTCTGCTGATGAACTTAGGTTTTACAGAATGATCAGAGGGGGTGGTGCCGGAATTGGCGGAAATGTGGATTCTATTAACCCTTATCTGAATGCTGACAATGATTATCAGGAATTATTGTTCAGAACATCGGAAAAGCATACTGTTAACTTGAGCTTAAGTGGAGGCTCAAAAGGAATAACTTATTACGGGGGCTTAAACTATGTAGATAATCAAGCCATCGCATTGAACAGCTGGATTAAAAGAATACAATCGAAATTAAACGTAGAATATGCCATATCAGATAAGCTGACCATTAGCAACAACCTTGCTTTTGCTTATCAGACAGGAAATATCCTGAACATTCAGAATACAGCAAGGCAGATCTTTGAACGTAATCCGTGGACAAGTCTTTATAGGCCTGATGGAACACTTGCAGGTTTTACAGAATCAAAAAGAAACCCTGTTGCTTTTGCCTTGTTAGATAAGAACATCGATAATGATTACCTGGCTCAGTTTAACACCCAGGCCAAGTATAAGATTTATAAAGATTTGAGCATTACTACCATGTTCAATGCTCAACTCGATAATCAAAACAGTAGAAATGTAACTCCGGCTATTATAAACAATGCTGCATTTTCTACAGGAACAGGATCAGCAGAAAGAAAGGTTTATTGGGAAAGTCAGACCTATATGAACTACAACAAAACCTTTAGCAAAGACCATACAGTAACTGGTGTAGCTGGTTTTACTGCCGATAGAAGACGTAGGGATGAGTATAGAATCAGGGTAGAGGAGTTGTTGAGTGACGATATTTTTACTTCGAATGTGGGGATAATTGACCCTACAAATACGGGAACATTTGCGACAGCAAATTCAAATGTATCGTTGCTGGCAAGGGGATCATATAGCTATAAAGGAAGATATATTGTTCAGGGAACTATCCGCAGAGACGGATCTTCAAGATTTGGAGAAAATAACAAATGGGGAAATTTTATATCTATGTCGGCCGCATGGCGATTCTCTGATGAGAAATTTATGGATTGGAGCAAAAGTTTTCTGGATGATGCAAAGTTAAGATATAGTTATGGGTCAGCGGGAAATGATGCTATCGGCGATTATCAATCGTATACTACCATAAACTTCGGTGGCAACTATTATAACGGGTTAAGCGGAGCAGCAGAGAATGTGGTTTTAGGAAATTCGCTTATCCAATGGGAAACAGCTACATCTGCCAATTATGGAATAGACCTTACCATGATCAAAGGAAGGTTAACTTTTACAGCAGAGTACTATAACAAAACCACGAAAGACCTGCTTTATCAGAGCGAGCTGGCTAAAGAAACAGGAAAAACTCAGGTTGCAGTAAATTTAGGCACCATAGAAAATACAGGTCTGGAATTTACCGTTGTGGGCACTCCAATTAAAACCGAGAAGTTTGGCTGGGACGTAAATGCAAACATTACATTCCCTAAAGCAAGAGTGAAGAAACTTGCTGATGGTACTGCATTTTTATCGGGTAATAAATGGCTGATACAGGAAGGTGGTAAAATCGGTGACTTTTTTATTTTTAAGAATCTTGGTGTTTACCAATACGATGTGTCAAATGCATATACACCCGAAGGTAAAAGACTTACTCCTATAAACGTGGTGGTTAGTGAAGATGGTAGCACAGTGACCAGTTTTGGAGGATATACTTTAGATGGGCAACCATACACCGGAACTGTTAAAAGTAAATATTATAACAATGTAAAACTGCAAGGTGGTGACACTGAGTGGTTTGATGCTAATAATGACGGAAATATTGACGACAATGATAAGATCATTGCCGGAAATGGTTTGCCAACTTATTATTTCGGACTAAGTAATACCTTTAGATACAAGAGATTTTCATTGAGCTTCTTGTTTAATGGTCAGTTCGGTAATAAAATCTATAACAGGGTAGCTGCTGACCAGAACCGATTTAACTCTACTTATTCTCCGCCAACACCGGATGCTGCACTTACTTCATGGTATAAGCAAGGTGATGTAACCAAATATCCTATGGCATCACGCAAGGATACAAGAGGAAACATGCGTTATGAACAAAACAGTCTTTATCTGGAAGATGGCGCATTTATCAGGTTAAGCAGTGCCAGATTGGCCTTTACGCTTGATCCTAAAATAGCCGCAAAGGCTAAAATGAAATCGGCAACGGTTTATGTTTTTGGACAGAACCTTTTAACCTGGACAAATTACAGCTTGTTTGATCCCGAGTTCAGTACCTCAAATCAGCTACAACCGGGTAATGATTCTGGTCGATACCCTAAAATAAGAGAATTCGGTTTGGGCGTTAACCTTACATTTTAAAATCAGAAATCATGAAGAAAATATTATATATAAGTGCGGTATTTAGTGTAGTTCTTTTTTTAGGCAGCTGCAAAAAGTTCCTTACCGAAGAACCATTAACACAGGTGTCTGCCAAGAATTATTTTAAATCATTAAAAGATGTAAATGCTGCTATGGCCGGTGTTTACGGATCCTTTCAGCAGGTAATGACAGGTACGGGGGCAAATTTTAGCGGTAAGTACCATTATTGGGGAGAGGCCCGATCAGATAATTTTGATTTGCATCCTGGTTATAACAACATTACCATGCAGGAGCTTTCATTAAACAACCTTACCTCGGGAAATGCACAGTCATCGTGGGCCGAGCTGTACAGAACTATTGGAAGAGCAAACACCGCAATCAAATACATTCCACAAGCGGCTTCTTTAGATAACCAGATTACTCCGGCAATAAGGGATAAGAATTTGGCAGAATGTTATGCAATGAGGGCAATGTGCTATTTCTATATCATCAGGCTCTGGGGAGATGCACCAATATGGACTGAACCATATGATGATTTTTCACAGGAAGATGAGAGGCCAAGAGAATCTAAGGATAAGATCATGAAGGAGATTATTCTTGCTGATCTGGAAAAAGCATATTCATTAACGCAGAAACTTCAAACGCCTAATGTATGGTTAATCGGTGAGGCTGGTATAGCTGCAATTGCAGCAGATGCTTACATGTGGAACGCAGGTGCAAATAACCAGCCTCAGGATTATGAGAATGCAATAATGTGGATCAAAAGGGTTTTTGCAGCAAAAGCACCTTCGGGCAAGGTGTATGGTGGTAATGAGATCACAGATCTTGAGAGCCAGGCAGATTGGAAACCGAAATTGTTTCTTGATCCAACAGGTTCTAAAGAGGCGATCTGGAGCATTTACTGGGATAACTTAAATAACGGTTGCGCGTGCATTCCAGTTTCAATAGGAGAGTCTAACACTACCATTCGACTGGATTCAGTAATTCACAACGATTGGAAACTGAATAAAGCTGATACCAGAGTGACTAAAACACTTGATACTTTGAAAACGCTGGCACATTTCGATAGGTTACTTAAATATTATGATGTTCCGGGTTCTGGTTTCCCGGGAGGTGGCAAGCCTGCTAAAGAGTACAATGTTTACCTGGTGATGTACCGTTTAGGTGATGTTTATCTTTCTTATGCTGAAGCGCTAAATAAAACGGGCGACCGTGCAGGAGCCTTGAAATACCTGAATTTTATTAGGGTGCGTGCTGGTTTGGCCACGCTGTCTGCTGATGATCCTTCGGTTGCAAATGAAACTGCTATGGAAGATACCATCCTTCAGGAAAGAAGATATGAGCTTTTTGGAGAAGGTAAAAGGTGGTTTGACCTGGTTCGTACAAACCACGTGAACAAAATAATGGATCCTGTAATTAACAGAAGACTTACCAGGCTGCAAGGTGGAGTGCCTGCAACCGGTGGTTTTGGGCCGTTGAAAGAAAAACTGTTGTGGCCGATAAACCGCTTTGTTCTGGAAGACAACAGGCAATTAGTTCAAAATCCAACTTACAATTAATGATCAGGAAAATGAAGAATTTATTTAGAAATATATTAACGGTAGCCGCTGTTGCTACTTTAATTTCGGGATGTTCTCTTGCAGGGCTGGACTTGCAGGAAAACTACGACAGGGTTCCGCATACTGTAGACCCAAAGATCTATAAGAGTACATGGCAATACCTAAAGGACAGATCCAGAGGGGCTAATAGCGAGGCAAGGATATTTGACAGGATGATGGAAGCTATTGAGTATTCCGGGATAGATACAAATGAATACAAAAAGCCGAACAGAACATTTATACTGCTAAATAACGGTGCTGTTACTGGTGCGAACTTTTGGGGTACCTATAAAATAAATAATAAAGTTGCGACAAAATGGGACGATTATCCTAAAGAGTTTGTTAAAAACTACCTCTTGTATCTTATTGTGGAGGGCCAGCATGATCACTTTACCATTCCTGCGCTTCAAACAATAGAAGGCAATACACTGGCACCAAAAGGCTACTGGAATCAGTTACCGGTGGGTATTACATCAACCAGTGTTTTTTTACCTAACCCTAATTCAATTATGACCATTAAGGTGCTTAATTCATCGCCATCTAATACCTCAGATTATCCGATTGTGTTAAATGAGGTATTGAATGTTAGAACCAGCAGCATCCAGGCAACAAATGGCTCTATACATGTAATTGGGGGAGTATTAACCACAAGTATTCCTGAATAGTCCTTAGAAACCGATTATACCTATAAATTATATTGATAAAAGTGAAAAAATACAGACTGATACTCTTTTTAGGATTGCTGATTTGCAACCAATACTTATTTGCACAACAAAAACAACGTTTATCCGGAAACTGGGAATATTTAAAAGGCGATCTGGGAGGTGTTTGGGAAGCTGTAAGGCCAGTTAAGGAAGGCAATCCGGAAAGTGTTCCGTTTTGGCAGGAGGTTACGCTACCGCATTGCTTTAATGCTACCGATGCGGTAGATCCTGATGTGAATTACTATCAGGGGCCAGGCTGGTATCGTACACAGCTAACAATTGCCAACCCATACCAAAAGGGAAGAACTTTGCTTCACTTTGAGGGTGCCGGACAAAAAACACAGGTTTACATCTACAACAAAAAGGTAGGTGAACATGTTGGCGGCTACGATGAATTCACTATTGATATAACAGATGAGGTGGAGGCCTTCAAAAAAAATGAAGTCTTTCAAAAGGAATTTAAGGGCAAAATTCCTGTAGAAATACGCTGCGACAATTCAAGGGATCTGGAAATGATCCCTTCCAGCTTATCCGATTTTAATGTATATGGTGGTTTGTACCGCTATGTAAATTTGGTTTATACTCCACAGGTATCTTTAGATAAAGTATTTGCCGATGCAAGCGTTGATGCAAAAGGCGGTTCAGGTAGATTAACGGTGGCGGCCAGATTATTAAACCCGGACGGGATTGATACAATTTCTGTAAAGATTAATCTTAAAGATCCTCGGGGTAATGTAATCTCGAGCTGGAAAAAGGAAATCAGGGCTTTTACAGGCGATAAGGTGCTTTGGGATACCGTGGTTAAAAACCCAAAACTCTGGTCTACCGATCAACCGAATCTTTACACCGTTGAAACTATTGTGAACGTTAAAAGCGAAACAAGTGTTCACCAGGAAAAGATCGGGTTCAGAAATTTCGAGTTCGTAAAAAAGGGCCCTTTCATGCTGAATGGCAAAAGAATGCTGTTAAGAGGAACGCACAGGCACGAAGATCATGCCGGAGTAGCGCAGGCAATGACCGAGGACATGATAAAGCAGGAAATGATGATGATGAAAGATATGGGCGTAAACTTTATCCGCCTGGGCCATTATCAGCAATCGAGAATAGTGCTTGATCTGTGCGACAGCCTGGGAATATTGGTATGGGAGGAAATTCCATGGTGCCGTGGCGGTTTAGGTGGCGATATTTATAAAGATCAGGCACGCAGGATGCTGACCAATATGATTGAGCAGCATTACAATCATGCCTCAATAATTATCTGGGGGCTTGGCAATGAAAATGACTGGCCAGGGGATTTTGCTGAATTTGAGAAGGACAAGATCAGGGCTTTTATGAAAGAGTTAAACGACCTTTCGCATAAGCTGGATCCATCAAGGAAAACAGCGATTAGAAGATGTGATTTCTGCAAAGACATTGTTGATGTTTATTCGCCTTCTATATGGGCAGGTTGGTACCGTGGTATTTATACGGAGTATAAGGAAGCCTCTAAAAAGGAATTTGAAAGTGTAGACCATTTTCTGCATGTAGAATGGGGTGGCGATAGTCATGCCGGCCGCCATTCTGAGAGTCCGGATAAAGCATTAAGCCTGGTTAAAACAGGCGTAGGGGCAGATGAAAGAGAAGGTGATGCATCATTATATGGAGGTAGTGCGAGGGTATCTAAGGATGGCGACTGGAGCGAAAGCTATATTGTGAACCTGATAGACTGGCATTTAAAAGAGCAGGAATCTATGCCTTGGTTAACAGGTACAGCGTACTGGCCATTTAAAGATTTCTCTACACCAATTCGTCCGGATAATCCTGTTCCTTATGTGAATCAAAAAGGGGTTGTAGAGCGAGACTTTACCAAAAAAGAATCTTACTATGTTTTTCAGGCCTATTGGACAAAAATGCCGATGGTACATATTTACGGACATTCATGGCCGGTAAGATGGGGAGATGCAGGAGAGGAAAAAATGGTTAAAGTATATTCTAATTGCGATGAAGCTGAGCTTTTTGTGAACGGTAAAAGTTTGGGCAAGAAAAAACGAAACATTAAAAGCTTCCCGGCGCTGGGTTTAAGGTGGATGGTGAAACTAAATGAAGGAACCAATAACTTTAAAGTAGTGGCTACTAAGGATGGTAAGACTATAACGGATGAGATCAGTCAACAGTACCAGACTGCAAAATGGACTAAACCGGCTAAAATGGTATTAGAAAAAGTTTCAGAAAAAGAAGGAGTTGCAACAATTCAGGTAAAATTGACTGATGATAAAGGTATATTGTGTCTGGATGCCGCAAATTACATCACATTTGGCTTAACTGGAGATGGAAGTCTGGTAGACGATCAGGGGACTTCCAGCGGATCGAGAAAAGTGCAGCTAAGTAACGGGCATGCAATTATTAGTGTAAAACTAAATGGCGGAAAAAGCGTAGCCAGTGTTAAGGCAACTGGAATACCTTCTGCATTTATAGAACTTTAAATGAGTACAATGAAATTAAAGCAGGCTTTATTATCAGGCGCTATCCTAATGAGTATCGGCGCAGAGGCACAAACAAATAACCTTAAATTGTGGTATAATAAACCGGCAAAGGCCTGGGAAGAGGCATTGCCTTTAGGCAATGGTAAAACCGGCGCAATGGTTTATGGTCGCGTAAACCGCGAGCGCATCCAGTTAAACGACAATACACTTTGGTCTGGCTTTCCAGATGCTGGCAACAATGTTAACGGTCCGCAGGTTTTGCCTCAGGTTCGTAAAGCAATTTTTGAAGGCAATTACGATCAGGCTGCCCTACTTTGGAAAAAGATGCAGGGTCCATATTCGGCGAGGTATTTACCATTAGGCGAGCTTTATATTCTGGATAACCGCAAGGATAGTGTAACCACATCATACAAAAGAGAACTGGATATCAATACCGCCATTTCTGCAGTCAGTTATACTATTGATGGGGTAACTTACAAAAGAGAAGTTTTTACCAGTTATCCGGATAAAGCATTACTGGTGAGGATAACCTCCAGCAAGCCGGGTGCTTTAAACTTTAAAGCCGGGTTAGCAAGTAAGCTGCGGTTTAATGTTAATGGTGCAGATCAGAACGGGCTTATCCTTACAGGGAAGGCACCAAAATATGTAGCAAACAGAGATTACGATCCGAAACAAATAGAATACGATGAACAATCGGGAGAGGGGATGAACTTCGAGATTCGTATTAAAGTAAAAAATGAAGGGGGTACCGTAAAAATCAATAACCAGCAGGTAGAAGTAGCCAATGCAAATGCAGTGACGATATACTTGTCAGAGGCCACGAGTTTTAACGGCTTTGATAAGTCTCCCGGTTTAAAAGGTAAGGACCCTTCGGTTGAAGCTAAAGCAAATCTGGATAAGGTTTATGCAAAAGCATATAATGATTTAAAAGCTAAGCATGTTGCAGATTATCAGCAACTGTTTAAGAGAGTTGAATTTCTGCTAAAAACCAACCCTGCGGCAGAACAGCAACCCACAGATGAGCGTTTGCTGCAATATGCAAAGAACAAAAACGATCAGGGATTGCAAACATTGTATTATCAGTTTGGCAGGTATTTAATGATTGCAGCATCCAGACCAGGTTCACGACCTTCCAATTTGCAGGGGATCTGGAATGATATGGTACAACCACCTTGGGGCAGTAATTATACCACAAACATTAATACCGAGATGAATTACTGGCTGGCAGAAAACACAAACCTTTCTGAATGTCACGAGCCGCTGTTTAATTTTATGAAGGAGTTGGCGGTAAATGGCGCTAAAACAGCCAAGGTTAATTATAATATAAACAAGGGCTGGGTGGTACACCACAACTCTGATCTTTGGGCTAAGAGCTCCCCTCCAGGTGGTTACGATTCAGACCCTAAGGGGATGCCAAGATGGTCTGCATGGCCTATGAGTGGTGCCTGGTTTAGCACCCATTTATATGAGCATTACCAATTTACTGGCGACAAAGTTTTCTTAAAAAATACCGCTTATCCATTAATGAAAGGAGCTGCCGAGTTTATGCTGCAATGGCTCATTAAGGACCCTAACAGCAATTATTTAATCACAAATCCGTCTACCTCTCCTGAAAATACGGTAAAAATAAAAAGTAAAGAATATCAGCTCTCTATGGCCTCAACCATGGATATGTCTATTCTGCGACAGCTTTTTACAGATATTATTGCTTCCTCGGAAGCCTTAAATGAGGATGCAGATTTTAGAGCAGAGCTGATCGCTGCACGCGAGAAGCTGTATCCGTTTCATATTGGTCAGTATGGTCAGTTACAGGAATGGTTTCAGGATTGGGATGATCCAAAAGATACCCATCGACACATCTCTCATTTGTTTAGCTTATATCCCGGGAATCAGATTTCTGTATTTGAAACACCTGAACTGGCGAGCGCGGCAAAACAATCTATGATATACAGAGGAGATGTAAGCACAGGATGGTCTATGGCCTGGAAAATAAACTGGTGGGCCAGGTTACAGGATGGCAATCATGCNTATAAAATACTGGAAGATGCTTTTGCCTATATAGACCCNACAAAAGAAAAGGAACAAATGAGCGGAGGTGGAACTTATCCCAATCTCTTTGATGCACATCCTCCATTTCAGATTGATGGAAACTTTGGTGCAACGGCAGGCATGACCGAAATGCTTTTACAAAGTCAGGACGGGATGCTAAGCTTATTTCCAGCCTTACCAGATGCCTGGAAAGAAGGGAGCATAAAAGGAATTAAAGCCAGGGGCAATTTTGTTGTAAACCTTGATTGGAAGAACGGAAAGCTTGCACAAGCACTTATTAAGTCGGAAATTGGTGGTAACTGCCGCCTAAGAACCTTGCAAAAAGTAAAGGTGGTGGAAGCAGATGCACAGCCTGTGAACGGATCAAACCCAAATCTACTTACACAACTACCGTACAAACCGCAATATAAGAACAATGCTAAATCTGCTTTGCAATCTGTTCCGGTACAGCAAGGCTATATAGTTGATTTTAAAACAGAAAAAGGAAAAACCTATAAAATAATTACCCTATAAAATTGCCTTCATGAACAAAATATTTAAATACCCGATGTATCTGTTGCTCTTACTTTTAACTACTGATCTTGCCGCACAGGATATTAAATGGGAATTAGTGGCTCCAGGTGTATGGAAAGGCAGTGTCGGGAAACCAGAGGCTTATAACCTATTAACTGCTTCAGGTGCTACACCATCTGCTGATGGACTAAAAAACATGGGTGATGCACCATTCCCATTTGAAAAAAGNGAAATCACCGGAAAACTATCAGATGGTAAAACCTATCTGCGNTTTCCATTAGATAAAAAAGAGCAGCTTTATGGCTTTGGATTAAACTTNCAAACNGTGCACCAGCGCGGTAAAATCCTTGAACTCCATGTAGATCATTATGGAGGTAAAGACAATGGACGCACCCATGCACCAACGCCATTTTATGTTTCATCTAATGGATATGGCGTTTTTGTAAATTCAGCACGTTATTTAAAAGTATTTGCAGGTTCCTCGGTTAAAAGAGATGGTGCCAACGTGCCTGAAGCCAAAGATCGTAATACAGATAAAAGCTGGTCGGCCCGCCCTTATTCTGATGGTGTAGAGATCCTTGTTCCTGCAGAAGGTGTAGAGTTTTATGTTTTTGCGGGCCCAAAACCATTAGATGCCGTTCGTAGGTATAACCTGCTTAATGGCGGTGGTGTGTTGCCTCCACGTTGGGGTTTAGGCTTTACACAGCGGGTTAAAACCTTGTTTACTTCTAAGGATGTGGAAGACGAAGCTAAAGCATTTCAGGACAAAGGCTTTCCGTTAGATTTTATCGGACTGGAGCCGGGATGGCAAAGCAGAGCTTATCCATGCACATTTGAGTGGGATACTAAGCGCTATCCAGAACCTGCTGCTTTTGTAAAAGAGATGCTGGGTAAAGGCATCAGACTTAACCTGTGGACTAACCCTTATGTATCGCCGGAAGCGTCGATTTATAAGGAGATCAAACCCTACACTGCCGATCATACAGTTTGGGTAGGTGCAGTTCCAGATCTAACCATGCCCGAGGCCCGCGATATTTTCTTCGGACAGCTTAAAAAGAGCCAGGTAGATATTGGCATAAGCGGATATAAATTTGATGAGGTAGATGGCTATGACCATTATTTATGGCCTGATGTAACGATATTCCCATCGGGTAAAAGTGCAGAGCAATTGCGCCAAACCTATGGCCTGCTTATTCAGCGCTACAGCGCTGCCTTATATCATGAGCGTAACCAACGTACTTATGGATTGGTACGGGCTTCTAATGGTGGTGGCAGTTCATTGCCTTATGTAATTTATAACGATTACTATAACCATGAAGATTTTATTACCGCTTTAATAAACAGCAGTTTTGCTGGGGTATTGTGGACTCCCGAAGCGAGGGCATCTAAAACCGGAGAGGAATGGTTGCGTCGTATGCAGTCGGTAGTTTTCTCGCCAATGGCAATGATCAATGCGTGGTCTAGCGGTACAAAACCGTGGTCGTACCCGGAAGTAGAACAGCAAGTGAAAGACATGGCAATTTTGCGTATGCAAATGATGCCTTACTGGTACAGCGAGTTTGCGAAATACCACTTTCAGGGAATCCCTCCGTTTAGGGCAATGAACCTGGAGGAAGGTTATCAATCTGATGTTAAAAAAGAAGTAAAAAGCACCAATCTTGAAGATAATCCTTATGTAGAGGCAGTGAGTAAAGAGGTTAAAGATCAGTACATGGCAGGCGAGTATCTGTTAGTTGCTCCTATGTTTACCGGAAAGCAAACGCGCACAGTAATACTTCCTAAAGGCAAATGGTTCGATTTTTATACCGGTAAATATGCGGGTGATGGAGAGGTGATCACTGTTACACCAGGACTGGATAAAATACCTGTATATGTTAAAGACGGTGGCATTATCCCAATGGGGCCGGCCTTACTACATGCACCAAAACCTAATGAAAAAGTAAATCTGGAAATCAGGTGTTATGGTAGCAAGCCTGCAAAATATCAGCTTTATGATGATGATGGTGAGACCTTTAATTATGAAAAAGGAGGGTATAGCTTTAGAGAGATCAGCATCTCTAAAACAGCAGGTGGTAAACTGAAAACAAGTATATCTAAAGCCGAAAACGGAAAGCCAAATACAATTGATAAAGTAACTTTTAAAGCAATGACCAATTAGCAGCAATGATTAGAAAATTCGTACTTATCTTCTTTACAGCCATAGTGGTAATGATGGTGCAGCAATCGTGTTCATCCATAAAAAAAGCGCCTGTTAATGTGTTAAAAACGCAGATAATGGAGCAGGCCAACTGGGCTATGCAGCAAGAACCGGTTACCGTTACAGCCGAAACTTCCTTAAGAAGTGCAGGTGGTAAGCACGACTTCTATTCGGAGGGCGACTACTGGTGGCCTGATCCTAAAGATGCAAACGCGCCTTATATTCAAAAAGATGGGATGACCAATCCGGATAATTTTGTTGCCCATCGGTTGGCGATGATCCGGTTCAGCAAAATCATTGGAGCACTTGCATCTGCTTATAAAATAACAGGAGATGATAAATATGTAAAGCAGGCAATGGTTCATTTAGAAGCCTGGTTTATAAATGCTGCTACTTTAATGAATGCAAACCTGCAATATGCACAGGCAATTAAAGGCAGGTTTACAGGCAGAGGGATAGGAATAATTGATACCATACAACTATTAGAGGTTGCACAAGGTGTTATAGTGATGCAACAGGTACTAGATCCAAAGGTTTTATCGGGAACCAGAAAATGGTTTACAGAATACCTGGGCTGGTTAATGAGCCATCCTTATGGCAAAGCAGAAATGAATGCTCAGAACAATCATGGAACCTGCTTTACCATGCAGGTCGCATCCTTTGCTAAACTTACAGGGGATGAGAAATTGCTTAACTTTTGCAAAGAAAGGTATAAAACAGTGTTGTTGCCAGATCAAATGGCGGTAGATGGAAGCTTTCCAAGAGAACTGTCGAGAACAAAACCTTATGGTTATTCCATTTTTAATTTAGATGCCATGACTACGCTTTGCCAGATACTTTCTACTAAAACCGATAATTTATGGGAGTATAAGACGGTTGACGGGAAATCTATTGAGAAGGGGATTAGCTATCTTTATCCTTACCTGGCTGATAAAAGCAAGTGGACTTTAAAACCTGATGTGATGTATTGGGAAAACTGGCCCGTTGCACAGCCAGCTTTGATATTTGGAGCACAGGCATTTCATAAAACAGAATGGTTAAACACCTGGTTAAAGCTGGAGCATGACCCAAAAGTAGAAGAAGTAATCAGAAACCTACCGGTAAGAAATCCTTTGATATGGCTAAACTAAACTATAAAAACATTTCTTTATTTCTATTACTTCTGCTATTGTGCAGCACCGCACAGAGTCAGGTTTCGGGAGATGAAGATGTAAACATGTTTAATCAGGCCTTGCAAAGAGATCAGAAAGCCATAGATGCAGCAACAGCAGGATGGTGGCGCAAATCTATGAAAACGCACGATCAGCGCATCGCGTGGTGGCGAGAGGCACGCTTTGGAATGTTCATTCATTGGGGACTTTACTCAAACCCTGCGGGAGAGTGGAAAGGCAAAAAAGTAAATGGCTATTCGGAACATTTGATGCGGAAAGAAAAGATCACAAGGGCCGCATATCTTGATCTGGCACATGAATTTAACCCATTAAAATTTAATGCCGAAGAATGGATTTTAAAAGCAAAGAATGCTGGTGTGGGGTACTTTATCATTACCGCTAAACATCATGATGGCTTTGCAATGTATGACAGTAAAGTGTCCGATTTTAATGTAATGCAACAAACACCGTTTAAGAGAGATCCAATGGCGGAACTGGCAGCAGCAGCTAAAAAGTACAACATGAAGTTTGGATTTTATTATTCTCATGCTTTTGACTGGGAACATCCCGATGCACCCGGAAACGACTGGGAATACCAAAATCCCGGAGGTGATAAATTATTGGGTGGTGCAAACTGGTTCGATAGTCACCCGGAATGGCTTCCTAAAGCTGTGAAATATGTAGATCAAAAGGCCATTCCTCAAATAAAAGAGTTAATTAACAAGTATCATCCCGATATACTTTGGTTTGATACCCCACATAAACTACCGCTTTCTGAAAATCTGAGGATACTGGAAGCCATCCGTGAAACAGATCCAAATATCGTTGTCAACGGCAGACTTGCAAGAAGTAATTACGGCAACTTTGGCGATTACCTAAACACCGGCGATAGGCCAGCCGAACTGAGAACGGTAGAAGGCGACTCAGAGGCAATTCCAACAACGAATGAGTCGTATGGTTACTCAAAACACGACAACAGTCATAAATCTCCTAAATTCTTTATACAACTTCTGGCAACCAGTGCTTCAAGGGGTGGTAATCTTTTAATGAATATTGGTCCAAAAGGCGATGGTAGTTTTGATGAAAAAGATATCAGGATATTAGATGAAATAGGAACCTGGATGAAAACCAATTCAGCCAGCATAAAAGGCACAAAACGTTCAGCCTTACCTATCCCTGCATGGGGTGTTATTACTCAGAAAGCTAACCTGCTTTACCTTCATGTATTTGACTGGCCAGCGGATGGTAATCTGCTTGTTGGAGGCTTAAAGAGCAATGTAAGTAACGCTTATCTTTTGGCGGATCCTTCGGAAAAGAAATTGATAATCAAACGCTTAACGCCTGAAGATGCTGTAGTCACTTTGCCTCAAAAAGTGCCAGATGCTATTGATGCTGTTGTTGTACTGGAAGTAAAAGGCAATATACTTGCCGATACGGTAAGACGGTTAGTAAAAAACACTACCAACAGACTGCTTGCTTTTGATGCCCAACTGCATGGTAAGAAATTTACTTTTGGCGATGGTAAAGCAGACCGCTATTATGTGGATGGGTGGAGGCTAAAGGACCAATACCTATCGTGGACCTTAAAATCACTTCAAGCAGCCAAATATAAAGTAGTAGTTAAATATATTGCAGGCTCAACTTCTGGAGCTGCTTATGAAATCCAATTGGGAACTACTAAAATTAACACATCCGTAGTTCCTCCGGCCGATGGAATGGTAACCTCACAGGATGCAGGTGTTATTTCGGCGTCGGTGGGTATACAACTGCTTACCATTAAACCAACACAAATTAAAGGAGCTGAGCTAATGAAACTGTTAGAGGTACAGCTAATTCCTATTCAATAAAACCTATAAAGCATTACCCAATCATGAATAAATATATTTCTACCGCACTTATTTTATCTGTTTTTCAATTACCATCCCTTGCGCAAAAGATCAATGTAAAAAAGGCATTTGAGCAGGCATCGCAACAAACAGAGTTGATGCTTAAAGAAGTAGATCAGGCAAAGGCAGCTTCCGGTAAATCCGAACTGGTTTCGCCCAGAACGTTAGATCATGGCAATTTAAAACTGGTAGCCTCCAAAGACTGGACAAGCGGTTTTTTCCCAGGAGAACTATGGTTTTTATACGAATATACAGGTAAAGAAAACTGGCTGACACAGGCAAAGAAATTTTCTGCTGACATAGAAAAGGAAAAGCTAAATGGCGTAACCCACGATATGGGGTTTAAAGTGTACTGCAGTATCGGAACCGGATACAGGCTTACCAAAGATCCACACTACAAAGACGTAATTATCGAATCTGCGCAGACATTGAGTAAAAGATTTAATCCTAAAACTGGAGTGATCCGATCATGGGATCATAGTACGGATAAGTGGGTGAATCCGGTAATTATAGACAATATGATGAATCTGGAACTGCTTTTTGAAGCAACTAAGCTTACGGGTGATTCATCATTCTATAAAATTGCTGTGAGCCATGCCAACACTACGATGAAGAATCATTTCCGTGCAGATTATAGCTCTTATCATGTTATCGATTATGATCCAAACACAGGGGCGGTTTTAAAAAAGAATACCCATCAGGGATATAGTCATGAATCGGCATGGGCAAGAGGGCAGGCATGGGCGCTGTATGGTTATACTATGTGTTATCGCTATACAAAAGATCCAGCATATTTAAATCAGGCAGAGCATGTTACAGCCTTTATTCTTAATCATAAAAACATGCCAAAAGACCTGGTGCCTTACTGGGACTTTGATGCCCCTGGTATACCTAATGAGCCTCGAGATGCTTCTGCTGCTGCAGTAATTGCGTCTGGTCTTTACGAATTAAGCAAATATAGCAGCAATAAGAATTTATATAAAAGTAAAGCCAATCTCATGTTGCAGAGTTTAAGCACAAAGTATATTTCACCTGAAGGAGAGAATAAGGGCTTTATTTTATTACACAGTACAGGTTCAAAGCCATCTAACAGCGAAGTAGATGTACCGATTTCTTATGCAGATTATTATTATCTGGAAGCACTTTTAAGATACAAAGCATTAAATAAATAAGCCAATTAGGCTGAACGATAGGCAAAAAACAAAGAGTATTAACCAGTTATTACTCCCTAATTTAGGTATTGCTCAATTACATTTATCAAAATATAACATGCGTAGAATACTATTTTTAATAACGTTAGCGCTTCTCTTTCTGGGACAAACAGGCTACAGTCAGAAACAATTATCTAAAGATGAACGTATGAAATGGTGGCGAGAGGCCAAGTTTGGAATGTTCATTCACTGGGGTGTTTACGCACAGTTTGCAGGGGTTTATAAAGGTCATGAACAACTTAGGGGTGGGGCCGAATGGATCATGAACCGTTCTAAAATCCCGGTAGCCGAATATCAGGAAATGGCTAAAAGTTTTAATCCTGTAAAATACGATCCGGATGCATGGGTAAAAATGGCAAAAGACGCAGGCATGAAATATATCATCATTACTGCTAAACATCATGATGGATTTGCCTTGTTTAACTCAAAAGCCAGCAAGTGGGACATAACTGATGCCACGCCATACGGTAAAGATCTGTTAAAGCCTTTGGCAGAAGCTTGTAAAAAGCAAGGAATGAAACTTGGCTTTTACTACTCGCAGGCCCAAGATTGGAATAACGCAGGAGGATCTGCAGCAAGAAAGGTAATGACTGAAGGCTGGTTAAATCCGGACTCGGCAAAGGTCGACGCTTACACTGAAGCTCATCATGGACATTGGGATCCTGCCCAGGAAACCAAATCCTTTGCTCAGTATATTGATGAGGTATCGGTACCTCAGGTTAAAGAACTGATGACCAATTATGGCGATATAGCGGTGCTATGGTGGGATACCCCAACAAACATGACAGATGAAGCAGCGTTGAAATTACAGGATGCCTTAAAAACACAACCTCAGATTATTACCAACGACCGTTTAAAACGTCCTAATTTTCCGGGAGATACCAAAACTCCTGAACAAAAAATACCCAATCAGGCAGAGTTGGATGGAATGGACTGGGAAACCTGCATGACCATGAACGGAACCTGGGGATTTAGAACTTCAGATACCAAATGGAAATCGACAGAAACGCTGATCAGAAACCTTGCCGATATTGCCTCTAAAGGTGGTAATTACCTATTGAACATAGGGCCTAAGCCAGATGGAACTTTTCCTGAGGAAAGCATAGAACGATTAAAAGCCATTGGCAATTGGATGAAAGTAAATAGCGAAGCGATTTACGCGACCAAATCAAGTCCGATACCCCCGCTAGAATGGGGACGCTGTACCCGAAAAGAAACAGCCAAAGGTACCACGCTTTATTTCTCTGTATTTAATTGGCCATCAGATGGCAAATTGGTTATTCCTAATCTTAAAAATGAAGTGCTTTCAGCTACATTGTTAGCCACAAAAAGCAAGCTGAAAACCGCTACAGAAAATGGTGTTTTAACCATAGCACTACCTTCGGCAGCGCCAGATGCAATTGCAAGTGTAATAAAGGTTGAGTTTGAAGGTATTGTTGGAAATCAAATTCAGACGAAGCCCAAAGAAGCAATGAAAACAGGAGCACTAGATTAATTATAATGAAGAAAAATATAGTTCTGGGATTAATCCTTTTTCTGGGATTTAACTCTGCTTTAAGCGCAAAAGAATACAAAATAAAATCGGCTAAAGATCTGGAAGTTTTACATTTAAAACCAGGTGATAAGGTGATTATGCAAGCCGGAGAATGGAAAGATCAGCAATTGGTATTTAAAGGAACAGGCACCAAAAATCAGCCTGTTACTCTTACCAGCGCAACACCCGGCAGTATCACACTAAGTGGAAATTCTACGCTTAAAATTGATGGTGCATGGCTGGTCGTGGATGGTCTTTCCTTTGCAAATGGATATATCGACAAGGGTGATGTAGTACTATTCTCAACCAAATCAACATGGTGCAGACTAACGAATACTGCTATTGTTGAATATAATAACCCAGATAAAACAGCTGATTATCGATGGATATCTATGAATGGTTTTAATAACAGGGTAGATCATTGCTTTATCAAAGGTAAAAGCCATCAGGGGGTTACCCTTACGGTATGGCTGTCAGACAAGCCTAACTACCACAGAATAGACCATAACTATTTTGGAGAAAGACCGGAATTGGGAGGTAATGGCGGTGAAACTTTAAGGATAGGCAACAGCACCTGGTCCCTTCATGATTCAAAGACCATCATTGAAAACAACATATTTGAACATTGCGACGGAGAATTGGAAGCTGTATCTATTAAATCGTGCAAAAATATTATCCGCAACAACCTGTTTTATGAATGTAAAGCAACACTTACCCTGCGCCATGGCAATAACTCAGAAGTATACGGAAACTACTTTATAGGCAACAATAAACCAGGTACAGGCGGAATAAGGATAATTGCCGAAGGGCATAACGTGCACGACAATTACCTGCAAGGTATTACAGGAAAGAGTGTTAGCGCAGCAATTTCTATTATGGCCGGATTACCAAATCCGGAACTTAAAAGCCACTGGCAGGTTAAAAACGCAAGTATCATCAACAACCTGATCATTAACGCTACTGAACCCTTTTCAATAAGTGCTGGTTATAATCCAGGCAGGTATTTGCCACCATTAAACACCATTTTCTCAAAAAATGTAATTGTAACCGAACATGAACCGCTAAAATGGAATGATAACAAGGTAGAAATTGAATTTAAAGACAACCTGATTGTAGGTAATAGTGCTTTTGGTGAGCTTCCAAGAGGTTTTGCTGTTCAAAATATTAAGTTAAAAAAGGATCAAAATGGATTGTACTTAAGGCCTGATGAGTTAGCCCATGAGCCTTTTTGGAAAACCGAAGCTATTGGCCCATCTTGGGAAAAAGGCATGACCGAGGTATTTAAAATCGAATAAAGGCAAAAATAACCGTTCTTTTCGGAGTCTGGAACCTTTTGCCCGCATCGCTAAAAAGGGCAAAAGTTCCTAGGCCTCCTCTAAGAAGGTGATTTTTTAGGAAAGCAGGAGTACTAGCATGTATAAGAGTTTAACCTGTCAGGTTTATTTTGTACTTCTTGCTTTCAACTGTGCTTTAAACAAAGAAGAAGGCTCCAAATCTGATTGGTTTAGACCTTCCCATTCTCCACTTTCTTTACCATCCAAGCGACCTTTTAGTTTTTTGCCTCGTAAACCTATTGCATAGTTTTTTCCAGAAACCCATGGGTTTTGTACTGCTGCGCCTGATACCTTGCAGTTCCATAATACCTGAGTTACACCCGACCAACCATGTCCGCTGCCCCAGTTGCCACGATCCTGCACATTAATTTCTCCATCGGTATCTATATTGTCGTATAATGTTCCTGAAGCCCACCTGTGGTGTGGTCCAATATCGGCATGTGTTTTTCTGGATTTGCAGTTGTAAAAAACATTCGGTCCATTAACGCGGGCGCCTGTAACATAATCATGGCGTCCTTCAGTAGTTTCGAGATTCTGAAAAAGGTTTTGCTGACCTTCATTATTAAAAGAATATCTTCTGCCACCTGTAATGATAGATTTTGCATCAAAGCACTTAGAATCAGTTACTGTTATGTTTTTAGCACCTGGTCTAAGACTCACGCAGGAGTTGCCAAAATAGTAAGAACTCACATTCCTTACCCATCCATTTTCGATATGATCAAATTCAACTGCAACCCAGGCATGGTCTTCATCAACATCACCAACAAATTCCGATTCAAAACGCATGTTTTCTATTCCGTTTTCGGCTAATCTGCCTGCATACTGATATTTGAATACCTCACCACCACCGTATTTTTTATCCATAGACATTACAATCGGGTTGTCTATAGAAATCTTATTGCCGTTAATAGCCGTTATTTGTCGCTCATAACTAAGGTTGTATTCTTGTGCTGTCCATTGCTTTGTACCATCTCTGGCAATAATCTGATCCATCTTTAAGTCATGAATCCATGCTTCCGTTCCTGGTCTGAAAACTATTATACGATCGCCTTTTTTTAAGCCTTCTGATGATGCTATATTGAAAGATTTAGCACCTGTTGGTACATAGTCATCAACAATTTCTACCCTGCTGTTTTTTACTTCAATAACCTTTCCCTTTCCACTTACTTTAATTAGAGATCTTTGTCCTTTTCCGGTTGCAATAAGCTTTGTAACACCGCCCTCTCCGCGTAAAATGATACCACTTGTTTGTATAGAAATGCTTCCGGAAATGGGATAGCTCCCTTTCTTAAGTAGGATAGCCCCTCTATATCCATTTCTATCGGGTGCTAAAGCCGCAACTTCGTCAATAGCCTGCTGAATTGCCTTTCCTGCATCACCCTGTACCGGATTAAGGTTTTTAACTACTTTTATATCAGGTATTTCTATTAATCCATGATGATAGCCAACATTACTGAAATCAGGAATGGTATTTCCATTTTCATCGGGGATATAAGTAATGCTGCCATCCTTATTTACGGTAAGAAATTTTGACTTCCAAAAAGTGCCGTCCTTTTTAAAGGAAATGATAATGGGGTAGATAAACAGACAAGAGCTTATCAGAATAAGATAGAATGCCTTTAGTATGTTTTTGTTGCTGCTCATTTTTTAATATTACTGGTGCTTATTGTCAGTTGTACACATGCAATTGAGCAATAATTGAGGGATTTTTACTCTCTGTACTTGGCACAATAATCAACCGAGTTGGCATGTTGAAACAAAAAAGGCCCTGAACCATCCGGTTCAAAGCCTTTTAACTAAAAAATGGAACTCTAATGTTTTCCGTGCCCATGACCATTGCCATGACCGTTTCCGTGTCCTCTTCCACGATCACCCTTCCAGCCTCTGTCGTTGCCTTTGTATTTTTTATACTTATAAGAATCGTGTCTGTCATAACCTCTATCTACATAGCGCACCTGACGGCTGTAACGAACCGGTTGAGAACGGTATGATCTGTATCTCGCATATCTTACCCTATGGTCTCTATAATAGCGATATGGCTCAGGTGAATTAATAACCACCTTATATCCATGGTATAAATCGTAATCTCTGTATCTTGGAGGTAGGCCCGCAGAGAAAGTCCAGTTCCCATTACTCAGGTAAATAAACTGTCTGGTAGGAACATAATAGTAACTCTCAATATCAGGCATATAATAATAATCAGCATGATCATAGCCTGAAGGGCCCCATGCGGGCTGAGAACCAATGTTTACGCTAAGGCTAACCTGAGCATCTGACTTGTTAGGCAAAAGCCCAATTGCCGCAAGTAATGTTAAAAATAATAGCTTTTTCATAACCAAATGTTTTAAGTGTGTGTTAAAAAATGGTAATAATGTTTATTGTAAATTAATGGTACCAATACTGGTATTCTGACCAGCTGTGACAGAAACATTAGGAATAGTAGTTTCTGCAAAACCCTCAACAGGTAATATTTTTACAGTATAGTTTCCTGTGGCTAACCCTCCAACAGTAAACATACCTGTAGCATTTGTTACAGTTCCAACGGTATCAGTTCCGGCGATAACCAAAACCTCCGGGTGACTTGTTAGTGGTAATACTACACCAGAAATTAAACCAGATGTTGCAACGGTAACACCTCTAACAACAGGTTTAAGTATATATTTTCCATTTCCAGTTGCAACAATAGATTTAGCTGCATCAAAGTCAAGAAGCAGAGAATAAGTAACCCCTGGCAACAATTCAGGATTTTCTGTAAGTTTTACTTTCCATCCAGAGCTTTGTGCACTAGGTGTTTTTAAATCTTGTACCTGGCCATCAACAACGATGGTATTGTTGTCATAAAGCACGAGTCTGATCTCAGTGATCTCGCCAGATGGCATATCGCCAGAGGCCACTAAGATATCAGGATTACTGGTGCCAATTCGAAAATCAAGAATGTTGAATATTCCATGATCAACCTCAAAGGTGTAAGGTTTACCGCCCGAAAGCAGAATTACTTGCTTTACATTTAAATTGATAGCGTCAAAATCTCCCGGAGCATCAGTCATCCTGATCTCTACCTTAGTAGTGCCAGAAGCCTGACTGTCTTTTTTACAACCTATAAGTGATGCTATTGCAATAACCAATACCATCAGGGTTGCATAAATTGTTTTGTTTTTCATAGTAGTAGAGTTTTAAATTCTTCAATTAATAACTCAAAGCTCAACTCTGAACATGAAAACAACATGAAATTCAAAAAATAATTTAATTCTTTTGAAATTTCATCTGAATTTCATGTTAGCTAACAACCTTTGTTATAGATATTGAGTGGCGCAGATGAACATGAATATGTTTTAGGAGGGGTTGAAAGTTTGCCTCGAAAGAGGTAAACTTTCTTTATATTTACATGATGAGCATTTCGATATATTTACAAACAATGGTCAGACACTTATTAACTGTAACAATAGCCATCTGTTTACTTGTTTCGCCTGCAGTATCAAATACTTTGGGAACCTCATCTCTGAAATCTTATAATCAGAAAAAAAAAGGTAAATCTGAACAAGCAGATCGTTCTAAAGGAGACAGGCAAAAGCAAGAGGTTAAGGAAGTGCCAAAATCAAGAAGACAACCAAAACCTGAGGTTGTTAAGCCCAAGGGGAGGCCAGATGTTAAACCCATCAAAGTAAGTCGCCCCAAAATTAAAAAACACTAGCCTGTATGAAATTACTATCCCTTAGTGTAATTATTTGCTTGCTAAGTATAAAAGTTAAGGCTCAAAAAGACATCGACTCTGCCGACACAAAAAAAACTACAATAACTTTGGCCGCTATATATAGCAATAACGTGAGTTACTATGGACAAACAACGGCCGAAAAGCTGCCTTATGTATTGGCCAATGCGACAGTAAGATTGCCTGTTGGTCTATATTTTTCTGCAGGTGCATATAAACTTTTAAATGTTGGATCTGGTATTTCTGAAACAGATTTAGGAGTTGGTTATGATCATGATTTTAACGAAAGATTTACTGCCGGCGTAGGTTATAGCAGATCATTCTACCCAAAAAGTTCTCCATTATTACAAGCATCTAATGAGAATAATCTAAATGTAACAGCCGATTACAATTGGCCATGGTTTAAGAGTTCTTTATCTGCTGACTATGCTTTTGGACAAGAAAGCGATGTGTTTGCAGGATTAACAAATTCAAAACTAATAGAACTAGGTACGCTATTTAGTAAGGAAGATCTATTATCCATAGAACCTTCGATAGAAATAGTGGCAGGTACACAGCACTTTCTTAAAACTTATACGGAGCAGAAGAATAAAAAGAATAATGGTAATGGCAACGGAAATGGCAACGGTAATAGTAATGGAAATGGAAACGGAAATGGCAATAGTACAATAACCACTACTTTGCCGGCAACAAGTTTTGAACTTTTGTCGTACAATTTTAAAATACCATTGAGTTATAGTAGGTCAAGTTATATGGCCGAGGTCAGCTATCAGTTTTCTATTTTAGGTGCAAATGCCATTACTGAAGCTAAAAGGCAGCAATCTTTTATTAGCCTTGGTCTTTATTATCAATTTTAATTTCAGTTGCATAAATGAAAGTACTCATAGTTGAAGACGAAAAAACACTTGCTTACGAAATGGAAACCTTTTTAAAAAAGGCATTTTACTTGTGCGATCTGGCGCATACTGTAGCACAAGGATTAGAAAAAATTGAAGTAAACAGTTACGACTTTATTCTGCTTGACCTTGGTTTGCCGGATGGCGATGGACTGTCGCTGCTTCCAAAAGCAAAAAAGCATAATCCAGAAGCTGCATATATTATTTTAACTGCCAGAGGCAACCTGGAAGATAGGATAACAGGATTAGATCTTGGGGCTGATGATTACCTTGCTAAACCTTTTTCGTTGCTAGAGCTTCAATCAAGAATGCAGGCAATTGCCCGTCGTAAATTTAATGTAAAAGAAGAAGCAATCCCACTTGGAGAATTTAGCATTGATCTTCAAAAGCGCCTTGTTCAATACAAAGAAGAACAAATTGAACTGTCGCGTAAGGAATACGATTTGTTAAGCTATCTGTTTCTACACAAAAACCGCGTTTTAACAAGAATGCAGCTGAGCGAACATATTTGGGGCACCTTTGCCGACGATGACTATGATTCGAACTACATTGATGCACACATAAAAAACATCAGAAAAAAATTAAATTTATGGGCACCTACCGACTGGCTAGAGACAGTACGAGGTGTGGGCTATAGAATAAAGAAATAGACGTGAAACTATCTGCAAAGCTTATTTACTTCATTACCGGATCTAAACTTGCAGTTGTGCTGTTATTTATACTTTCTATGCCCTTTTTGGTAGCACGTATTGCTTCAGAATACACCAATTATTCATTAAGAGATCAGCAGAAGAAAGCATTAGATAAGGTGCAGAAAGATGGTATAGATTATTATCTGCAGGGCGATGACAGCTATGGAAGTTATACTATGCTTAAAGAGGAATATGTTGCCATTGAGCCCGCTGCACCAGAGCTACTTATTGACACCATAAAAACAGTAGAACGTATTGTGGAGGGGGATACATTGAGTTACCGCGTACTTAACCATACTTTTAAGGCCAAAAACAAAAACTATCTGCTGGAGATCGGGAAAACTGTAGGTAGCATCAATCAATATAACAAGCCTTTGCAACGCATAGCCTTATATGTTCTGATGGGGCTAATCGCTTTAACTATTGTAATAGACCTTATTTTTACCCGGGTATTGATAAGACCGCTTGGCAAAATCATAGAAAGCAAACTGCTAAACCGAAAGTTTCCTTTTAAAGATCAAAGTAAACCTGTAAAAACCACCACACAGGACTTTAAATATTTAGATGAGTCGCTCATCAGTTTGATGGATCAGATCAATGTCGACTTTGAAAAGGAGCGAGAGTTTACAGCCAATGCTTCTCATGAGCTGATGACTCCGATAAGCATCCTCCAAAACAAGATGGAAAACCTGCTTGCTGATGACCAGATCACTGAAGATGTGGCAATGCGCATTGTGGGAATGATGAAAACGCTGGACCGATTAAAGAAAATATCTTCCTCATTGCTGTTCATTTCAAGAATTGAGAACGATCAGTTTGTAAAATTGGCATCTGTAAAACTTACAGATTTACTGGAAGACATAAAAGAAGAGATTAGTCACAGGTTAGAGGACAAAGGCCTTACTTTTTCTATACATATTAAAGAGAAGGTTACACTAAAAAATGTTAACCACGATCTGCTTTTTCAGTTGTTCTACAACCTTATAAATAATGCAATTAAATACAATGTTGAAGGTGGGAGCGTGATGGTTACCGATGCTTTTAACAAACAAGGCGACTATCAGATTTTCATTAAGGATACGGGTATTGGCATTGCAAGTGAAGATATTGACTTTATTTTCGATCGGTTCAGGAAGGCCAATTTATCTGAAAACGTGGGTTATGGGCTTGGCCTTTCAATAGTTAAAAGTATTGCATTATATCATAATATTGATATTAAGGTTGCATCTGCAGTTAAGCAGGGATCAACCTTTACAATTACTTTTCCACAGGTAATGTTGGGATAGTTTTCATATATTCATGTTTTTAAATACCATGAAATTATCTTCTATAATACAGCCACAGGAATTGATTTTACCAGGTAAAAACGATTTTATTTTATTTGATGTTAGCGCCGGATCGAAAGCCAGATATGATGAACAGCACTTAGATGGTGCCTTTTATCTTGATCTAAATACAGATCTGGCCGATATTAAGGATTTCGCTGTTGGAGGCAGGCACCCTTTACCTACGTTTGAACATTTTTCTGAAGTTTTAGCAAAATACGGGGTTACAAAAGATAGCCATGTAATTGTTTACGACGATAAGAATGGCGCTAATGCTGCTGCCAGATTCTGGTGGATGTTAAAGTCAATAGGACACCAAAAAGTTCAGGTTTTAAATGGCGGTTATGATGCTGCTGTTAAAGCGGGATTTGCTGTTAGTTCTGAGATTCCAACTCCCGAAACAGCAGAGCCTTATCAGATCACCGAATGGCAGTTACCATTAGCAGAAATAGATGAGGTAGAAGTTGCTGGTAACAGTGATAATCATGCAGTTATTGATGTTCGCGATGCTAATCGTTATGCAGGATTAACAGAACCAATTGATTTAATTGCGGGCCATATTCCTGGCGCAATAAATATTCCTTTTAGTGAGAATCTGGATGCTAACGGGGATTTTTTAGCACCTGAAATACTAAAAGAGAAATATTCAAAAGCTTTAGCCGATTATAAAACGGAAAATGTGATTGTGCATTGTGGTTCTGGCGTAACGGCTTGTCATACACTTTTAGCAATGGACTATGCAGGTTTAGAAATCCCGAAGTTGTATGTGGGGAGTTGGAGTGAGTGGAGCAGGAATAAAATCAAATGACAACCGAGCAATACCCGAAGGTTTATTTATACAGAAGAATAGTTCAGGCAAAACTATTCATCGATAACAACTATGCCGACAAAATAGACCTCAATAATATTTCTAACGAGGCCTATTTTTCAAAATTTCATTTTATTCGACTGTTCAAATCTGCTTACGGAAAAACACCCCATCAGTATTTAAAATATGTGAGAATTGAAAAGGCAAAAGAACTACTCAAAAAAGATACTCCTGTTTCTGAGGCCTGCTTTTTAGTGGGCTTCGATAGCCTTTCTTCATTCAGCGGACTATTCTCAAAGGTCGTCGGAAAATCCCCGTCAACTTACCTGAAACACCACCAAGAAAACCAAAAGAAGATCAGTTTAACACCTCTTGCCTTTGTGCCGGGTTGTTATGCCTACCAACATGGTTGGCTCGAAAATAGCAATTTTGAAGAAACTGATATTTGATTTATTGCTCAAGTTTGTAATGAGTTTAACATCTAAAGCAAATAGCCATGATTACAAAAATGACCATTACAAACATTCATGTTATAGATCAGGATAGTGCCTATGACTTCTATGTAAACAAGTTGGGATTCAAACTGGTAGACGATTTTCCAATGGGGCAGGGAACCCGTTGGCTTACCGTTTCGCCTCCCGAGCAGCCCGACCTGCAATTGGTATTGTTTCCGGTTACAGTAAGTAAAATGTTTCCCAAAGAAATAGCGGAAAACCTAATAGACCTTATCAAAAAAGGGATATTTGGCTGTGGGGTTTTAACTTGCAAAGATATACATGCTACTTACGAGGAGCTTAAAGCCAAGGGTGTTGAATTTATAAAACCGCCAACCAAAGAGTTTTACGGAACAGATGCATTATTTAAAGATGATTCTGGTAACTATTTTTCATTGCAACCTATAAATAATTTTGACAATGAAAACGATATTTGATAAGGCAACAATAGATGAATTGACTGCCAGGGTTAATTCACTGAATGAAAACAGCAAGCCGCTTTGGGGTAAGATGAATGTTTATCAAATGACCATGCATTGCACAAAATGGAACGAATGGGTTTTAGGAATAACCAATCCTGTTAACGGGCAAGAATTTTTAGGTAAAATCTTCGGCAAAATGGCGCTCAAAAGCAATACTAAAAACGACAAGCCAATCGGTAAAAATATGCCGGCAGGAAAAGCATTTACCATTAAGCAAAAAGAATGTGATCTGGAAGCTCAAAAGAAGATCTTGATGAACCTGATAGCTGATTTTGAAAACTTTTCAAATGATAAGTTCATTCACGATTTCTTTGGTAAAATGACAAGAGAGCAAATTGGCATATTTGTTTATAAGCATTCAGATCATCATTTAAGGCAGTTTAACGTTTAAGTTTCTTACTGGAATAAATGCTGCGGATCACTTCATAAGTATAAAGTGGCACTGCCCAACCCATCCAAAAAAGAGGAACAGTAACTTCTTCAAAACTGCCCAATTGCTGTACTAATGGAATCTTGTAGATAAAACCTGAGATCAGAAAAGCTACGGTAACCAGATAACTTCTGATCATCCATTCTTTGTGAAGCTTGAATTGTTTCCTCATAGCGGTATAGAAAGCAATAAAAGTTGTACTGATCCAAACACTAGCCCAGATCTGCAGTGTAAAAGCATAAGCCCAATTTACCGCATAGGCCGTTGTTGAAGCAAGCACCAGGGCACTGATACTGCTTACCAGGATCGACAACAGATACAAATAACCAATTACGCGATGTATTTTCCAGCTATAGGTACGTAGTTTAGACCAGAATTGAATAATACCGGAAATCAATGCTCCACCACCAGCTGTAATATGCGCGATGAGGAACCACCGTTGAGGGAAATATCTGCCTAATGCTTCTGGTGTCATTTGCAGGTAATGATCTGCTCCATGCATGAATAGCCAGGTTATAAAAAAAACAGTTATCCATATTAGTAACGGCAGGGTGTCAATCCAGTTAAGTTTAAATTGGCCTTTTACATTCAGTTCTTTTTGCATTTCAGATTCCTCTTTTGTTTTAATTAATCACGATAAGCGATAACACAAATTTCCCTGAAAGATTGTAAGGCAACAATAACCGATAAAAGATTCGGTATGGGGTTCCTGTGAGGTTCGGGATGGATTGAGTAATTTTAACCAGCAATAATAAAAGTATGTATACAAGAAAAATACAAGAAGATCCAGATTGTGGTATCTATTTAGCGATGAGAGTATTGGGCGGAAAATGGAAATGTTGCATTCTGGATGCAATTAGCAGAGGTATTTCGAGGCCCAGCGAAATTGCCAGATATATCACTGAAGCATCCACACGTGTTATCGAAATGCAATTGGCAGAACTGCTTTTTTACGGTATTGTTGAAAAATGTGCGGAAGATGTTTATCCAAAAAAAACTGAATACAAACTCACCAGCTTTGGAGAAACCTTATTGCCTATTCTTTCCAAAATAGATCAGTGGGGAATTGAACATGCAGAGGTCATCAAAGATCGAATGAGTGAACTGCAAGAAGATGAATAAGAGCGCATTCTCAGACCAAGAAAGAATATTCAGCAAAGCCTTCCGTTTCCAGCGGATGATGAGTTACAACCAGACAGGTGATTTTTAACTCATCAAATAAAGTTTTCAGGTCGGTCATTACATCCTTTTTGAGCACATTATCTAAAGCCGAAAAAGGCTCATCCATTAGTAATAGACTAGGTTTTGTAGATAAAGCCCTTAAAATAGCCAGGCGTTGCTGCTGGCCACCTGACAGATGCTTAGGTTTATGTGTTCTAAAAGCGTCAAGCCTGCCTATCGCTATTAACCTGTCAATATATTGAGCATCGTTTGAACCATACTGAAGGTGTTCTATAACAGTCATATTTGGAAACAAGGCATAATCCTGAAATACAAAGCCTATACTACGTTTCTGAGGTTCCAGATTCCTGTTGGCTTTGGTATCAAGCCACACATTCTCGTTCACAGTTATCTTTCCTTCTTCCGGTTTAATCAAACCGGCAATAATTTTTAAAAGCGTTGTTTTACCCGATCCAGAAGGACCAATAATCTGGGTAATGTGCCGATGATGAAATGAAGCCTTTACCTGAATCAGATTAGTTCCATTGTAGATTCTAACTCTTTTTTTTATATTAATTTCTATCATTCAAGCGGGCTTTTTGCAGATTTTCTATTCAAAATAAAAACAGTCAGGACTATTACAAAAGTGATTGAAAACAGAATCAGGGAGTAGTAATTTGCATTGGCATAATCCATACTTTCTACCGAATCATAAATGGCGATCGAGGCAACTTTGGTTGCACCTGGAATATTTCCGCCAATCATCAAAACAACACCAAATTCTCCTAAGGTATGCGCAAAAGTAAGCACAGCCGCAGTTAGCAAAGAGGATTTGATATTGGGTAATAATACATGCCAAAGGGTTTCAAACTTTGACTTACCCATGGTATAGGATGCTTCTCTAATCGAGGTAGGCAAATGTATAAAAGCCGATTTTACCGGACTCACCATAAAGGGCAAGCTATAAATAACCGACGCTAAGATTAAGCCCTCAAATGAAAATACCAGGTGTATATTAAAATGTTCCTGCAGCCATTCTCCCAAAGCATTTTTAGGGCTAAAAGCCAGTAATAGATAAAATCCCAGCACTGAAGGAGGCAACACCAATGGCATGGTAATTATTGCCTCAATGATTAGCTTAGGGATGGAACTACGGCCAGATAGCCAATAAGCTATGGGCAAGCCAATCACAAAAAGGATTAACGTTGTCACACAGGCAAGTTTTAGACTAAGGAATATAGGTGTTAAATCCATTCTTTTTAAACTTACGGAATTCTATACCCATTCTTCTTAAAAAGCTGTTTAGCTGCGGGCGATTGAAGGTAACTGAAAAACTTTAAAGCTTTATCGTAATTCCCCTTTTTGGCATGAGAAAGAATAAGCATTCCCTGTTTTATTTCATCATAAGCTTTAGGATCAACCTTCACCCATTTGAGTTTTGCAGCATCGGGACTTTCGTATATTAATGCTTCTGTTGTAAAACCAACACTAGCCACTCCTGTAGAAATATAGGTGTTCACCTGCGAGATACTTTCTCCCAGTACCATTTTACCCTTGATCTTGTTCCATACCCTGTAATGACGCAAGGCCTGTTCTGCCGCCTTTCCATAAGGTGCTAGTACAGGATTAGCTACAGCTACCTTGTTTACTTTGTTGGTAGTTAACAGGCTCCGCCAGTTTTTCACTTCCAGATCTGAAGTGCTACATACAATTAAACTGCCCAAGGCATACACTTTCGGTGGGTTAGTTCCGAAACCTTCCTTATAAAGAGCATTTGGAAAATCCATATCAGCAGAAAGAAAAACATCATAAGGTGCGCCGTTCTTTATTTGAGTAGTTAGCTTTCCCGAAGAACCTGCAATAACCTCTATTTCAGTTCCGGTTCTCTTTTTAAAGTCTGCCTGCAAGGCTTTTATTACAAATTGTGCGTTGGCAGCTACAGCAACTCTTAAAGGTTGTGCTTGTGTTGCCAACGACAACATTAAAAGCAGAAATAGGAATAGCCTTTTCATTTCGTTAATTGGCAAATTTAACCTTTATTGAAACAACCTGTCTCACGTTTCTCGGTTTCCTTTTTTCGCCGAAGTATTTACTTCCTTAAAATTTTCTCCATAGCCTTTCCTTTTGCCAATTCGTCAACCAACTTATCCAAATAACGTACCTTTTGCATGAGCTGATCTTCGATTTCTTCAACACGATAACCGCAAATAACACCAGTAATTTTTGAAACATTTGGATTTATTTGTGGTGCCTGAGCAAAAAAGGTTTCAAAATTGGTTTTGTTGTCGATGAGTTTTTGAAGTGATTGTTTGTCATATCCTGTTAGCCAAAATATGATCTCATCTAATTCTTCTTTTGTGCGGCCTTTTTTCTCCGCTTTTTGAATGTAATGCGGATAAACGCTCGCAAAAGACATTTTATATACTCTTGTACTGTCCATTTTATCTGTTATTAATTCTCAAAGTTGTTTTTTATTAGGGTTGTTAGTATGACCTAGCAAGGCCACCATCAAGTGGGATGCTTGCTCCTGTGAGATATGAAGCATATTCTGATGCCAAAAAAGCCACTAAATAACCATATTCCTCAGGTTTACCAAGCCTTTTCATCGGAACTTCGTTTTCTCTTTCTTTCCTGATTTCAGAAACCGTTTGACCGCTTGAGGTTGCTTGTTTATCAATAAGGTCATTTATCCTTTCAGTATCGAAATAGCCTGTTAGAATATTATTGACGGTAATATGGTGTTTTGCTACTTCATTAGATAGTGTTTTGGCCCAGGCTGCAGTTGCAGATCGAATAGCATTTGAAAGCACCAGATTATCTATTGGTTCTATTACAGAAATGGAAGACACATTTATAATGCGACCATGTTTTTGTTTAATCATGTGGGGTAACGCCAGCGATGTTGTTTCGCAAACCGTTTTGAATACAAGGTCAAAGGCCTGCTGATAGGACTTGACGTCTTGGTTTAATGCGGTTCCCCCTTTCGGACCGTTGGTGTTGTTCACCAAAATATCGACGGTATGGTTCTTGAAAAAATCAGAAATGATTATTTGATATTTTTCAAAATCTGAAAAGTCGGCAACAAGATACTGATGCACCTGATTTTCGTGCATTACTGGCAGAAGGGAAGTGATTTCTTTTAGTTTGGCCTCATTACGGGCCATTAAGGTTACATTAGCCCCGCATTTAGCCAATTCCTCTGCTATAGCAAGTCCTAATCCCTGAGTACTTGCGCCAACCAGTGCATTTTTTGATGTTAGCTGAATGTTCATAATATAAATGACTTTCTAAATTCTAACGGCGAGAGGTTGGTTTTTGTTTTGAATAACTTACTGAACGATTGTGGATGTTCAAAACCTAACGCATAAGCAACTTCACTTACGGATAAGTTAGTGGTAGATAGTTTTTCCTTCGCCTTTTCTATAAGCTTTTGATGGATGTGCTGCTGTGCATTTTGTCCGGTTAGGGAGCGCAGCATGTCACTTAAATAACTGGGTGATAGATTTAGTGTTTCGGCAAGATATTGAACAGTAGGAATACCCTCGCTTAAAGATCTTTCATCTGTGAAATAAGTGTCTAATATCCTTTCCAATTGTTGTAACAAGTCACTGTTCACTGCTTTTCTGGTAATGAACTGGCGTTTATAAAAACGATTGGCATAGTTTAGCAATAACTCAATCTGAGAAATCACCACATCCTGGCTAAAGTCGTCGATCCGGCTGTTCAGCTCATTTTCAATCATTTTGAAAACCTCTATGACCGTTGCTTTTTCCTCTTCTGAAAGATGTAAGGTTTCGTTCGTTGAATAAGAAAAAAAGCCATACTGCTTTACGTTTTTAGATAGTGGGTAACCTAAAAAGAAATCCGGATGGATGAGCAAAGTATATGCAGAACATACAATATCGTCATCATCTTCGCTGCCAATAACCTGGCCGGGCGAAATGAACAATAAACCACCCTCATCAAAATCATAATAACCCTGTCCATATTTTAACCTCCCGCCAAGCCTGGGTTTGTATGATATTTTATAGAAACCGATTACATGATTTTGAAGAGGTCTAACCACTTCCATCTGTGAGTGAGGACCATTGAGCAGACTCACTAACGGATGTTTCGGCTTAGGTAACCCAAAAGCATGATGGGCATCTATTAAGGAAGCAATTTTCTGTGGAATGTTTTCTTTCTTTTTCATCGCCAATTGAAATGATAACCAATGGTTGGCTAAATATCGATTATCATTCCTGCTTTAACAAGTTATCTTATTTTAGATTGCATTATTTTGAGGATCCCTGTGCGGAACTAGAGACTTCTTCCCATTCTTCCCAGACGGCTAAACGCTCATTGTAAATATCACGCACCAATGGCAGGCATTGGCTACCGAGGAAGAGCCGTAGTGGCGGATTTTCTGCATCTACAACTTTGAATAGCGCATCTGGAGTCGCATTCGGATCGCCTCTTTCCATGGTGCTTAGGCTTTCAAAAAAAGTTGCTTTAAATTCTGTGTAAATTTCCATTCCTTGTGCAAACTTCAATGAATCCTTACTACCAAATTCAGTAGCATAAGCGCCTGGCTCTATAATAGTTACCTTGATGCCAAAGGCTTTAATTTCTTCGGCAAGGCTTTCATGTATGGCTTCAAATGCCCATTTTGATGAACTATAGTAACCGATAACCGGTAGGGTAACATGGCCCAGATTACTAGATGTTCCCAATATGTGACCAAATCCTTGTTTCCGAAGTAATGGTAAAGCGGCTTGTATAACGGCAACAGGGCCAAGAACATTGGTTTCATAAAGTGCGCGAATATCGTATGTGCTGGCTTCTTCAATAGTTCCTACCAATGAATAGCCGGCATTGTTCAACACAATGTCGAGTCGGCCGAAATGCTTATAAGCTTGTTCCACTGTAGCCCTTACCTGCTCGGAATTTGTTACGTCAAGTTCTAAAGTCAGCACATTTTCACCATACCTTTCCTTCAGGTCTGCAATACTTTCCAAATTGCGTGCAGTAGCTGCAACCTTGTCGCCACGTTTTAGCGCTGCATCAGCCCAAACGCGCCCAAAACCTCTGGAAGTGCCCGTGATGAACCAAACTTTGTTTGCATTTGAATGATCTTTTTGATGTGTCATGATTTTATATTTTAAATAAATGATACAACAAAGGTCAACAGATAGCATTGCCTCCTCGTAGGCTAATTGAGGGTTTTTGTAGCCAAAATGAGGATGTCAGACCTAAGGCGATAATGCTTAATATGTCGCAAATTGGTCGTGAAATTGTCGTATATGCCCCTGATCAATACCTATTTTTACGTGCATCTTTGTTAAAGAAAATTAACATAAACATAAATCAATACTAAAAACTACTCTTATGTCAGACAACAAAGTTTCATTGCACAGAGTTATTAAGGCATCGCCTGATAAGGTATATCGTGCCTTCACCGAAGCCTTGGCTATCGCTTCGTGGTTACCACCTTATGGTTTCCTTTGTACTGTACACAGTATGGATGTTAAGGTAGGTGGTACATTTAGAATGTCATTCCAAAATTTCACAACTGGTAATGGCCATTCATTTGGTGGGGAATACTTAGAGGTTAAACCAAGTGAGTTTTTGAAATACACAGATAAATTTGACGATCCAAACCTGCCAGGAGTAATGACCACCTCTGTTTGGTTTCAAAAAACATCTGTAGGTACAGAGCTAAAAGTATTACAAGAAGGCATCCCTGCTGTAATACCAGCCGAAATGTGTTATCTGGGTTGGCAGGAATCGATTGAAAAATTGATTAAGTTGGTAGAACCTGAAATACCGGATGCTTGATTAGCTCCGGTTCAAACCACTGAATCAATTTTAGTGAAAATTGGTAATCGTCAAATATGGCTGACGGGAAAAGCAGTTGATCAGAAACGATCGGTCACAAAAGGAACGTTTTTCTAAGGCTGGACCCTCAGCATGATGATGAGTTTAATCTAAAACCCAACTTTGAAACCCCTCTACTGATTTAAATAACCATTCGGGGTTTAGTGCTTGCAAGGCAGTAATATCGGCAGTACTTGCCCAAGCTGCTGCTGCAATGGGGATGCCAATTTCCTTACAGTAAACTATATCGCTTGGTGCATCACCAACATACAGACATTCTTCGGCCTCGGCCTTAAAACGCTTTAACACAGATCTGATACCGTTCACTTTATTAGGGCCATCTGGCGAACCGGTTTCTAACACATCAAAGTATTCTGACAGGCCAAATTGTTCAAGCGAAATTTTTGTGCTGTACTTACCCTTTCCAGTAACCATGGCCAGTTGTACGCCTTTATTTTGCAAGCTTTCGAGTAACTCTTTAATCCCCTGAAAAGGGGCTGGGCAGGTATAATGTAGTTGTTCGTAATACGTCAGGTAAGATTTTACACCGGCATCCTCGTGGAGTGGAATCAGTTTTCTTATGGTGCCTTCTTCAGATGGGCCAAAGGTTGCCACAATTTCTTCGTCGCTAATCCGCTTACCTAACAATGGCTCTATGCTCTTTTTAAAAGCAGCAATACATAATGGTAAGGTATCTGCAATGGTTCCGTCCAGGTCAAAAATGATTACTTTGAAATTTGTCATTGTCTTTGAATTAGTATTAAATATGCAACTATACGCTATTTTTTGTGAATATTATGCAAATATATTGTGTTTATTTGTACTTTAGATGCAAATAATTTGCAATGACAAAATCAAAACGCCAACAACATATCTTAGATCAGTTGCGTCTGAACGATCAGGTGAGCTATCAGGAACTGGCAGCAAAACTGCAAACTTCAGAAGATACTATAAGGCGTGATATTCGCGAGATGGCCGATGCCGGCTTAATAACCAGGGTAAAAGGTGGGGCACAGCCAAGAGCCATATTACCAGTTACTTACCAGGAAAGAGAACTGTATGCAAATGGGAAAAAGCGGGTTGTAGCCCAAAAAGCAGCACGTCTGTTTAAAGATGGGCAAGTTGTTGTTTTCGATGGTGGTACAACACCTTTTCTAATTGCCAGCTATTTGCCACGGAACATTGAATTAACCCTCATTACCCATAGCTATCCTATTGCCAATTTAACCTTTGATTTTCCCAATATTGAACTCATTTTTGCAGGAGGAAAAGCTTCCAAAAAGTCGAAAGTTTCTACCGGTTTCGATGTGCTTAAAAAGTACAATACCCTTCACGCAGATATCAGCGTACTCGGTGTACATAGTCTGCATATCGATCAGGGTGTAACGGACCCTGTACTGGAAGAAGCGGACGTTAAAACACGGATTAGCGAAATGAGCGACCAGTTGATCGTTGTACCTACCACAGAAAAGCTGAATGCAGTATCGACCATCGAAATATGTAAAACAGATGTTATCGACCTGATGATCACAAATCTGGATCCCGAAGATTTATTATTACAACCTTACCGGAAAGCCGGGATAAAACTCCTTTAATATTATGTCGTCAACGATTTTAAATTATGCCAAGCGCCTCAGGTCTATTGCCCATTTGGGTTTAACTTATGCCAACAATGAATATGATACAGATCGGTATCGGGAATTGGAGCAGATCAGTTTAGAAATGATGAACATGGCAACCGGATTACCATCAGATCAGTTAGCTGGCTATTTTAGCGCAGCAAAGGAATATATCACCCCCAAAGTAGATATACGGGCAGTTATTTTTGACCACAAAAATGAGATTTTGCTGGTCAAAGAGAAAGCAGATGGCAAATGGTCTCTGCCAGGCGGATGGGCAGATATCGGACAGTCTCCAACGGAAGCCGCTGTAAAAGAAGCTTTAGAAGAAACGGGCTTTAATGTTAAACCGATAAAGCTATTAGCTGTGTTGGATAAACGCTGCCATCCACATCCTCCTCAATTAGATTACGTATACAAGATCTTTATTCAGTGTGAAATTACAAGCGGAGAATACAACCAGGCATTTGATATTTTAGATATGGGCTTTTTCAAACAAGATGATTTACCGGAGCTTTCGGAAGACAGGGTGCTGGCCGGGCAAATTGACTTAATGTTTGAGTATTTAAATGATCCTGAAAAGCAAGCATTGATTGATTAAATTAGAATCTAAAAAAGGTATCTCTGCCACCAACCTTGCCGCCAAAATTCTGAATGTTGTAAGTCAAAGTTAGCAAGCCATGACGGCCTAAATTATTCGTGCTGATATCCCGGATATAGTTCTCGCTGATGTTAATAGACCTCCTTGTATTAGTATTTAGAATATCATTCACCGCAAACTTCAACTGAGCTTTGTCGTTCTTTAGGAATAAGAAAGTAAGGCCGGCATTCCAAATTTGAATGTTATTGTTAAACCCTGCTATGGTTTGGGTATTGTACTGTAGCTTATAGGTTGTTTCCCAAACCATTTTTTTTGGAAAACGAAGAACCAGTTCAGTTTCACTTGTATGTACCAGAAAATCCAGATCACTATAAAAAGGATCGTCATAAGAACTTTTATTAATACCCAGGTTATAGGTCTCGGCAAACTCAAACTTATCATTTAAATTGAGTCGAGTGTTGAGTCTTGGGGTTAAAGCTATATTATTGGCGAAACTTTTTACTGAATTAACCAGTACTACATCGTGATTATAGGTTAGCCAAAAACCACCTCCAAATGTAAACTGGTTCTTGCCATTTTTAATCTCCTTGCTTACGGACCCACCGCCATTAAACTGCCATATGCCGTCTTCATTAACAGGAGTGTTTACCTGAACACCGTTGTCGCGTATTACCCTGGACATCACAATTGCATCTTTCTGAAATGTCAGGAAGCCATTATAGAAATAATTGAGCAAATGTTTTGTGTCATATTTAGATACCCTTGTTCCAATTTGATGAGCTCTTGCAGGTCTCAGGTTAGGATTACCTTCTTGTATGAACAAAGGATTAGAGTTGTTGGCCACAGGCTGAATGTATTTTACATCTGGTTCTCTGAAAGATGGGGAGTAATCCAGACTAAAGGTCTTGTATCTCACCGTCAGCGAAGGGGCAACGAAGCGGTAATGCTGTTCAAATGAGGCTGCGCTATTGAAATTGTTTTGCAGGTCAATGGTATTAAGTACAAAACCTGGCTGGATGTTAAAGTCCTTTGTAATCTTCCATCTCAAACTTGCACGTGAATTGCTTTTATATCCATTTTGAGTAACTGTTTCTGATAGTGTAGGAACCGCAATATCATACGCCTGATTTAGTGGGTTTTTATAAAAAGTAAATAGGGCATTTTCATTGTCAAGATAATTGCCGCCAACAGCAAAACTTAGTGCAAACGCTTTGCTAATCGGTTCGGCATAGTTGGCATTTAAGCTCAGTCCAAAATTACGGATGTTGTTATCTCTTAGCTGATCTGTTACACTATTTGAAGGCGGATTATAGAAATCATTCTTCGCTATATTAAAATTATCATTGAGATTATCTCTTTCACTGATGCCTATGGCAGCATAGAAAGTTCTTCCAGGTTTCTTAAAGTCTTTCCAGAAACTGCCGTTAAAATAATACTCTGTATTTGTTCCCCGCAATCTACTATCATTTATCCCATTGTTCAGTAAAATGCTACTAGCATCCCTGGTCTCAGTTTGTTGAAAGCCATTGTTGCGAACAGTGCGAAGAACAACAGAAGGCTCCAGTATTAGCTTGGTCAGCGTATCAATTTGCCATTCAGCCTTGGCGCCAATGTTGTGGTTATAATTCTTGTTGCGCTGATTGGAATTGGTTGTGGTGTGTAGCTTTTCATTACCCAGATTTTGATTAGCATCAATGATCTGTTCAAGGGAGTTATCAATCGACCCAAAGAAATACTTACCGTTCACTATTATCCCACCTTTGGTAAGTGTATTAAAATTTGCACCAGCCCCGGTTGAACGCTGCACTCCTGCAGAAGAGCCACCAAATGAAATGTCATTTACAAAAGCAGTTCCATCACTATTGGTATACATAGAACTAATGCCGCTTCTGGAAAACCCACCAATACGTGAAATCTCTCCAACATTAAAACCTGGTTTGTTCACATTGTTACCATAAGCCAGCAGACTTAGTTGTGTCGTATCTCTGAAAAAATTTAAAATGCCACCAGTTTCATATAACTCTTTTAGACCACCACCTGCATAAAGTTTACCAAAAGCGCCCTGTTTGATGGCTTTCTTCAGCTTTAAATTGATTACCTGTGGCACATTTCCGGCCAGTAGATCCGGATCCTGTCTTTTGGCCTCCTGATCGTCAGTAACCTGAACTTTGTCTATGATATTTGCGGGGAGATTCTTGGTCGCAATCTGTTGGTCCCCTCCAAAAAACTCTTTTCCGTCAACCAATATCTTACTAACATCTTTACCATTTACCTGTATACTGCCATTTGCAGCAACCGTTACACCAGGAAGTTTTTTCAGCAAATCATCTACTACAGCAGTGGGAAGGGTTTTAAACGATCCGGCATTAAACTCAATCGTGTCTTTTCGAACAATGATAGGGGGGCGTTCTGAATAGATAACCACCTCATTTAAAGCATTTGTTTTCACAGACATTAGCAGATTCCCCAGATCTAAGTTAGTGCCTGCTGTAGTTAGCGTAACCTCTTTACGTAAAACCAAATATTGCCAGGCATTTACCACCAGGCGATACTTTGTTCCAGCTTCCAGGTTTGAAATCTTGAACACACCTTTGTCGTCAGACAGTTTGTAGGTCGTTAAAACAGAGTCCTGCCCCTTAAAAACGGAAATTGTAGCATAATTAATGGTCATTTTTTGATTGGCACTGTCAATCAGCACTCCGGTAAGGCTGCTTTTTTGGGCAAATAGAGTCACCGACAATAGCGCAAAAGCTATCGTTAATACGTTTCTTTTCATAAAGTTTCTAAATTTTAGGCAATAGGCTTCCTCTCACTTTTTAGTGATTTTTAAATTTTGCAGTAAATAATTGTTATTTGTTTAGTCTCAGGTATTTTGCTTTTCTGTAAGTTTTATCTCGGCGAATCTCCAATTGGGCCAGTTGGACCAGGACTTCCTTTAGGCCCGGAAGATTCTATTTTCACACGTAACTTAGACGATCGTTCCGCAACCTCCTCAGCTCTAATCCTGACCTCCTCGGCTCTTGTTTTAGCTGCATCTATTCTTATTTTGGATTGGTCCAATCTTATCTTCGCTTCATCAGCTCTCGCCCTTGCTTCATCAGCTCTCGCTCTTGTTTCATCGGATCTTATTTTTGCTTCATCAGATCTTCTCTTATTCACCTCAGACCTCTTCCTGTCTTCTTCAAACCTCGCTTTCGCTTCATCAGATTTTATCTTAATCATTTCAGACTGGACAACATTTGCTCCAGGCAGCTTCGAAGAATTACTTCTTTTAAGTTTAACCCTCTTCTTTGGCGGCCTGGTGGTCAGTTTTTTTCGAAGCTTTAATGTGTCGGTCTGTGGCTTAATTGTATTTTTAGCCACAAGAGTAAGCAAGTGATCAGGAGTGTTGCTTACGCTTTGTGAACCTACAGACGAAAATGTTGCAGTCAGCACAACAGCAGTTATCAAACAAACAGTCAGTAAGCTTTTTTCTATGCCACTCAAAGTATGGTTATCATTTGAAACCATCCGTCTCACACGTCCAACTAAACTGTTTCTGTTTGCAGAAAGCATCATTGCAAATCGCTGATTTGCCTGGTATTGCTGGCAAGAAAGCAAAGCATTTATATAAACTGTTTTATTCTGTTTAGTGGCTATTACCATATCATCACAGCAGTTTTCCCTTTCTTCTTTAATCAGCGTTGATATCCATAAAACTGCCGGATTAAAGAAAAATATAAGCTCCAGAAAGTTTTGCAATACATTAACCAGGTAATCCCTACGGCGAATATGACTTAACTCATGAAGTAAAATTACCTCCACCTCGGCAACGGATAAATTAGTCAGCAAGCCAACCGGAAGTAAAATCAGCGGTTTTAAATGACCAAGAACCATTGGCATTTTTGCAATCCCAGACTCAGCTACAGTTATTTTATTTTTAATCTGCAACACCTCACACAAATAGCTGACCTTATCTTCCCAGTATTTCCCTATTGGTATCAGCTGTTCGCGCTTCAAACGATACAGATTATAAAATCCTACACCAAGCCTGGTAAATTTGATGCAAATCATTAANAACCANATAAGCACAATGATCTCCGATTTTGAATTNAAATATTGATAACCGGAAAAAAGAATGTTGTTCTCACTTGAGCCAATTGTCTGATTATATANGTCCTTAATGTCCTCGGGACCAGTCTAAATGGAAAAATAGGGTCAAGCCTGTGGCCAAAGTAAACATTAAAAGATATCCAGTCAGTAATCTATACCTTAACCTGGCGCTCGACTTACGGGTAAAAATGATAGTTAAACCAGTAACCACTGAAAGTACCAAACCTAACCACAGAGATTGTAGTAAAGTATCGCAAATTGCTTGTATCAGCAGATGTTTCATATTGAAAATGATTAATTAGTTATTCCTCATTAATTTTGTTTAGCAGGTCTCTAATCTCTTTCACATCCTCTTTTGATGTGCTTCCGTTTCCTAGTAGTTGTACTACCAGTTTACTCGCAGAACCATTATACATTGCGTCTACAAATTTCTTCAAGAGGTGACGCTTTGTTTTCTCTTCGTTTTCTGTAACATGGTAAATGTGTTTTACCGCGCTTTCATCTCTTTTCAGGATTTTCTTTTCGGCCATGATTTGCATCAGCTTCAAAGTAGAAGTATAGTTGATTTCCCTGCGTTCATTTAGTCTGTCATTTACAAATCTAACTGACGACGGGCCATATTCCCATACTACCTGAAGTATCTCAAGTTCCGATTTAGTAGGTTCAATTTTGTTGTTTTCAGTTTCGTTATTTGCTTTCATAAATCTAATGTAGGAATTTTTTCGTACGAAACAATAGGTAGTGAGATTTTTATTTTCTGCTCGTCCAAATCAGCCCGCTAAAATGTCTATTTTGACCTATGCCAGGCAGCATCATTGCATGTAAATTTGATTAATCATTAAAGATTAATTAGATAACTATGAAACTATCCGATTTCACTATCAAGGACAAGAACTTAACTTAGCTTAATTGTTTGAAAAACAGTAAATTTATAAGAAGGAAAAGTCTAAATACTCACCCTAAAATCTAAAAAACATGAAACTTAAAAGTTTAGCCGTGGTACTATTTTTAATCATAGGCAACCAAATGGCAAAGGCGCAAGTAACTGTAACCGATCTGGTAAAGGAATGGGAAAGGTCAAAAGCTTATACTAAGGAATATCTGGATGCAATGCCAGAAAGTGGTTATGCTTTAAAGCCCACTCCAGAAATGCGATCTTTTGCCGAACAGGTGTTACACCTGGGTGATGCCAATTATGGTTTTGTTTCGGCTGTTACAGGTACTAAGAGCCCGGTTGGGCAGGGGGAGCTGGAAAAAACCAGTGATAAATCCAAAACCAATGTGAGCAATTTGGTACTGGCCAGCTATGATTTTGTGATCGATAACATAAAAAAGATGACCGATGCGCAACTCGATGCACCCATCAAATTATTTGGAAAATTTGATATGACCAAAAGATTGGCTCTGGCTAAAGTTTTTGAGCATCAGGCACATCACAGAGGACAAACAACTGTATATCTTCGATTGGCAGGCGTTAAGCCACCGCAAGAAAAACTTTTTTAGGTACGTTTTCTGGAACCTCTAGATTCTGTTAAAGGGACAATTTAAATTACTCCCTTAACAGAATCTTAAAAATCAGGTCATTTATTTAGTTTCCTTTACCAGAGCACCTTTTGCATCCCATACCAATAAGCTGCCCTTAACAAGATCATCATCTGCATGATCAAGAGTAAGCGTAATATCATGTATTTTTATTTAGATTCATTATAATTAATGCACTTTGCTTACTTTCGGCAAAAAATAAATACGATGATTAAAAACTTACTTTTGCTGCTCTCATTTTTAATGCTTTCCTTTTCTCTGACCTATGGACAGAATATTAAAATTAATGGCGTGGTTACTGATAAAAATTCTGGGATTCCATTTGTAACCATCGAGGCAGACAAATCGATAAAAACACAAACCGATACTAAGGGACATTTTACATTATTTGTAGAAGCCGGGAAACCGATAGTATTAAAAACAAGGGCTGTAGGATATAAGAACCTAAATATAGAATTAGGATCTTTACAACGTGATACAACCTTAAACTGGATATTGGAACAAGAAAACAATACGTTGGAAAATGTTGTCATCTCTGCGACACGTAAACCAGAAAATATACGGAACATAGCTGCTTCAGTAAGTGTTGTTTCAAAAAAGAAGCTAGAATCAGAAATGATTATCAACCCTGATTTAAGCACCATTTTAGCCAATCAGGTTCCGGGGTTCGCGCCAACAGCACAAACAGGAAATAACGTAGGACAAAATCTTCGAGGACGTCCAATGCTGGTTATGATTGATGGTGTGAGCCAGTCTTCACCCTTAAGAAATGCAGAGGTAGATCTACGTTCTATCGATCCCGCAGTTTTGCAGCGAATAGAAGTTGTAAAAGGTGCAACGGCAATTTATGGAAATGGAGCAGCCGGCGGATTAGTCAACTACATTACACTTGTTCCAGATACTGCGGCAAAGTTTGCAGGAAAAACGTCTGTTAACTTAAATGGATCAATGATCAACCCAAAAAACTCCGGAGGTGGACGCATCAATCAAATGTTTTACGGGAAGGTTGGAAAAATCGATTACGTAGCTAGTGGAACTTATGAACAAACCGGTGAATATAAAGATGCCAAAGGTGATGTGGTTGGTCCGAACTATAGTTTAGGCGAAACTGACAGTTACAATGCATTCTTCAAAGTTGGTTACCAGCCAACTAAAAACCAACGTTTGCAACTCGTGTACAATCTGTACAGCAGTTTGCAGAACAGTAATTTCACACTAGTAAATGGTAATCTTGCCACGGGTCAAAAAGCTACAGGAGTTTTAGGTAAACCTCTAGGCATACCAACCGGGGTCGATTACAACCATAATATCCATCTATCATATAAAATAGACAGCATATTATTGAACACTAGTCTGCATGTTGATACTTATTTTGAAAAACGCAAAGATGTATTTTACGTCTCTTTAGGTCGTTTTGATGGTGGCGATGGACAATCGCTTGCTACAAATGAGAAAAAAGGTGCCCGTTTATTTTTAGAAACACCTGTATTACAAACCTCGGCCATAAAGGCAACACTAGCTTATGGTGCAGATTTTTTAAAGGATAAAACTGCACAACCTTTAGTTGATGGCAGGACCTGGGTACCCGAAATGGATATGGCCAACCTGGCTCCATTTGCACAGGCAAGTATAACGGCATTAAAAGATTTGATATTTACCACCGGAATACGTCTGGAACATGTAAATATTAATGTCGACGACTACAAAACATTGCGCACTACAAATGCAACAGGGGGAACATTAACGCCTTCTTTTGATGTTACTGGTGGCAAATTAAAGTACAACACCTATTTGTATAATGCTGCATTAAAATATAACCGTTTTGCATTGTTCAGTCCTTTTGTTAGTTTCTCTCAAGGCTTTTCAGTGATGGATATTGGTCTGGCATTGCGTGAGGCCAAAGTGAATAGCATTGATAAGATCAATACCGATGCTGTAAAGGTGAATAATTATGAGGCTGGTTTTCAAAGTACTTATCAGGACCTGACTTTTCTTGCTTCTGTGTACAAAAGTACATCGAAACTTGGTATTGAAGTCGTATACGACGCAGCTACCGGATTGTTTAATACCGCAAGAAGTCCAGAAGAAATATATGGATTTGAACTCACTGCCAATTACAAATTGATGCCGTCATTAGAATTGGGTGCAAGTTATAGTTACACCGAAGGTAAACGCGACATTGATAACAATGGCAACTTTGATGACAGTGCAGACATGTATATGAATGGCCGCCGAATTTCGGCACCAAAAATTACCGGAACGGTTACTTATAGCCCGTTGACCATATTAGATTTAACACTTAATTATACCGGAATAGCGTCACGTAACCGCTTCGAGAAAAATGCTTCAGGCGTTTACAATGGTAACGAAGGAGCAGTTAAAGCTTATAACCTATTCAGTTTTGCAGGCAGCTACAGGGCTAATAAAAATACCCGGATTACCTTAGGGGTAGAAAACCTGTTTAACCAGGATTATTTTCCAGCAAGGGCGCAATGGTTTATGCAACCTGGTTTTTATTCCAAGGGCAGGGGTACAGCAATTAACCTGGGCATATCAGTAAACTACTAATTTTAGTCACATTTAAAATAGAATTATCATGAGAAAATCGTCTCGATTTCCTCATGATAATTCTTATTAGATTTAAAAATCTAGCCCTTTAGTTTTTCTAATGCTTCCTGAAATGCTGAAGCATAAGCCTTTGTGTTGCCCACAGGAACATCAAACTGATTTTTTTCCAGTGCTATAAAGAATTCATCTGCAACTTCTTCAGGAGGAATGCCATTTGCACCGCCTATTTCCGCCGAAAATTCTGTATTTACCAAAGGAGGGTATACTTCGTATATCTGGACGTTTTTTTGTTCTTCGTAGGTGTACCTCAATGCAACGGTATAGCTGTGCAATGCAGCTTTTGTTGCGCCATAAGTAGGTATGAATTTATTACTCCCATAAACAGCTATCGAAGAAACATTTACAACCGCTGATTCTGCTTTTTGCAGCAGGTGTGGCAGTAGCAATTCCGTAAAGTGGATTACACTAAAGTAATTTGTATTCATTTCTATAACAGCCTTCTCGTGTGCATTTGAGGTTTCATTCAAAAGATAACTAAAGGCTGCTCCGGCATTATTTATGATGATGTTCACATCTGGGTGATGCTCTTTCAGGTGTGCCGCGATACGGACCCTGTCAGCTTCTACCGATAGATCGCCCTGGATAGCGACAGCATCGCCTAATTCTCTTAGTGCATTCTGAAGGCGTTCTTCATTACGTCCGTTAATGATGACTTTGTTGCCTGTTGCATTTAATTTTTTAGCAATTGCTAATCCTATTCCGGCGCTTCCGCCACTAATGAATACTGTATTTCCTGTTGTTTTCATTGTTTATATAAATTTAATTCGTAAATTTGCTTGCATTTTGCAAGTACAAATATACATTTCAACTTGCAAAATGCAAGTGATTTTATAAATATTTTTATTATGGATACAAAGAAGAGGTCGGATTGCCCTATTAGCTGTTCACTTGATGTCTGGGGAGACAAATGGTCGCTGCTGATCGTTAGGGATCTTATGTTTGCGAAACAGTGCACATATGGCGATTTTTTAAAATCGGACGAAAAAATAGCAACCAATATTTTAGCCACCCGATTACAAATGCTCGAAGAAAATGGGATTGTTGCCAAACTAAACCATCCCGACAGCAAGGCAAAAGTTTTATATAGGCTCACACAAAAAGGGATTGATCTATTGCCTATAATGATCGAAATTAACCTATGGGCCGAAAAATATTTTACCCTACCTGCTGAAAGGAAAGCATTGTTGAAAGAGATAAAAAAAAATAAAGAAGGCTTTTTAAAAGCTAGAATAAAGGAATTAAAAGAATCTTAATATAGCTACTTATTTATCAAAATCAGTTTTTTAGCCTCTTCCAAAACCTCGTCTTTTCCGGTTAGTATGCCATCGATGGTTGGTCTTACTACTTTGTTAATTTTTACTCCAACACGTTGAGCATTAGTGCCGTCAGGATAATACACCCCTAGGCCAGAATACCAGGTTGTAATAGCACCCGGTAAAGAAATAGGGGTAACGTTGCCATCGGCACCAGCAGACGAGCTGCCTATAACAGTAGTGTTTGGAGCACTTTGCAAAGCCATTGTAACAAACTCTGAATTGCTCTGTGAATTTTCATTAACAAGCACTACCACTTTTCCCTTATAATAATCTGTTGTTTTAATCCCGGTTTTGGCAGATTCTTCATATGTAAACATACCAGGATTGCTGATGGATCGGCCAGTAAATTTTGCGAATATACTCGAGTCTGGTTTGAAATAGGCAACAAAGGTACGCTCCATTTCATCAACCGGATAGCCACGCATGTCTACAATAATCCCTTTTGTATCTTTAAATTTTGTTTTTATGCTGTCTAGCATGGTGTTTTTATAAGCGCCACAATAAACGTAACCAATACCAGTATTTATTAATTGGTATGCAGGTTTATGAGATTGCAGATAAACATCATTGACCTTGCTTATTTCTAAGCCTTGTTGAACCACAGTCATGGGCACATTCTTTCTAATGATTTGTAGGTTAAAAGTGCTATCGATACCTCTTCTCAGGTAAACACTAGTCATATCTCTCAATGCAGTTCCATGGTTTGAAGCTGGGGTGATAGGCAAGTATTTATTGATTAACGATTGTACTTTCTCTCCGTTAATAGCAGTTATAATATCGCCTCGGGTTAGATTCTTAGTAACATCAAAGGTTTCTTTGAGAGAACTTGTAACTATAAGCTGATCCCCCACAAATCCGGCATCAAAGGGCAATCTATATCTTCCCAGATCCTGTTCACGGACTTCGCTTTCAATAAATGCATGCGAGTCGTGGATACTTGCAATTAGTTTAACCATTGCCTTTACGTAGGTATGTTCATTATCAGCTTTAATTACCTGTGGGATAAAAGCAGGAAGGATAATGCTCCACTTCTCAGTAGTTAGTTCTCTGTTTGGACAAAAGTATTGAATCATACTCCAGTAACGATAAAGCGCCAATAAGCGTAAACCTGCATCAGGGTACTTCTTGTCAGCGTATTTGTTTTCATGCAGAAAAGAACTGTTTTTTATATTAATCAGACCACCTACATAATAATTCGTTGTGATGTTTGCGTTCTTTAAAATGTAATCCAGTTTGGCCGAAAGCGTTTTGCTAAAAATTTTATTCTTGAATAGGCTTCCGTAATCAGGTCTAACGGCGATGTTTGCAAGGCTAGGCTGTGTTTTGCAATCTGCGCAGGGCGGAACTTTGCCTAATTTATCAACCCATTTTTCCATCACCTGCGATACCTGTATATCGGTTCTGCAGCTAAGAACCTCAGGCAATACACGGAAAAGTTCCGCATCCCAGTTATAATCACCATTGGCTATTGCCGGATGATGGTATTTTAGAAAGCCCCATAATTCCCCGAGTAAGCTTAAGTTTTTTTGAGTTGAGGGGGTTAATGGAATGGTATCTACTCCAGAGTTTTGATTTAGTAGCGTGTCTTTTAGTGCCTGGTATATATTAGCTTGTTGCTCCCGCGCTTCATCTATTGGCTTTTCGTCCAGATACAGGCGTAAGCTATCAACCCAGACCGTGCCTTTGCCAGCCAGTACCGCACCAACGTTTATGGCTACTATTTCACGACCGTCATAAGGTAGCTGAATCATAAACTCTTTCCAGTCATTTGTGCCTGTTAAAGCCTGATTCTCTGAATTTTCGTAGCCCACACTTTTTCCATTGATGCCATCTGTGCGCATCCAGATCCCTGCAAAACCACCAGTTACGTTTTTGGTTTTTAGGTTCCCAACTAGCATTAATTGTTTTCCCTTAAATCTTTTGTTTATTTTAAAGTTTATGCCCCCGTAATCAGCACCTGCACTGTCGGTAATAGAAATGGCATATTTTCCTTGCAGTTTAATTGTACTATCCAGTTTTACGATGTACGGGCTTTGGGTTTTTATTCTAAGATTCCAACCCTCCGGATTTCCTGTGTTGTCTAGCACTTCAAAGTTGCCGTTAAACTTGTTTTGCGCCTGTGTTAATGCACTGCATAACAGGAGTATGGAAAAAAGAGAGCGTTTAATTCTTATCATAGATCTAATTTACAGAATTAAGGATTCACTGCTATATTTTGCAATCAAGTTTAACTTTTTTTAACGTCATAGAATAATACGAGATAACTCATAGTGCCAGTATATCAAGTCAATATATTGCGTTAATTCGTGAATTTCTGGTTATCCTTTTTGTTTAGTAGTTGCTAAAATTGATAATCCCTCGCCAATCCAATATTTTTAATAGTTTTGAGATTCGTAAAACTAAAATAAACTACACACCTTGAAAAAAATCATCTTATTGGTTTTATTAACCACAGCTCTAAACTTTTCATTAACAGCGCAAAGCAACGTAAAAATATACAAGTTATCGGCTTATGGCATAAAACCTAATTCTGGAAAAAATACCACACCTCTGCTAACTTCTTTGCTTAAGGAGATCAAAAGTAAAACTTCGGATCTCGATAAGGTGATTATTCAGTTTGAAAAAGGTAGGTATGATTTTTATCCGGAAGGTGCCATCAAGCGAGAATATTATATCTCGAATCACGATCAGGACAATCCAAAAACAGTAGGTATAGGAATAGAAAAATTCAACAATATTACCTTGATTGGTAAAGGCACCGATTTAATGTTTCACGGACGTATGCTTCCTTTGGCATTAATTGAAAGCAGCAATGTGAAAATAAAAGATCTGAATATAGACTTCGAAAAGCCTCAGATTACCCAGGTCAAGATAATTTCAAATGATACCACAGCAGGCAATATTGTATTTGAAACTGCACCATGGGTGAAATATAAATTAAAAGACAGCACCTTTTACAACACTGGCGAAGGATGGGAAATGCAGCCAACATCAGGCATTGCCTTCGAAAACGGCACTAAACATATTATTTTCAATAGCGGTGATATTGGAGTAGGTACTAAGAGCGTAAGTGAGGTTTCGCCAGGCAAAATCATGGCACACCACTGGAAGAATAAGAAACTGGTTCCCGGAACAGTAATAGCCATGAGGAGCTGGCAGCGGCCTGCGCCTGGTATTTTTGTTCACAAAGGCAAAAATATCAGTTTTGAAAATGTAAAGGTACATTATGCAGAGGGAATGGGGCTTTTGGCACAGCTTACAGAAAACATCTATATGGATGGTTTTGGCGTTTGCCTGAGAGGGAAAAATGACCCGCGATATTTCACTACACAGGCCGATGCAACGCATTTTTCGGGATGCAAAGGAGAAATCGTCTCTAAAAATGGTTTGTACGAGGGTATGATGGACGACGCAATTAATATCCACGGAACCTATCTTAAAATAACAAAGAAACTAGATGATCATACGGTAATTGCTAATTACATGCATGAGCAATCTTATGGTTTTGATTGGGGAAACATACGGGATACAGTGCAGTTCATACAGTCTAAAACCATGGAACTATGGGATGCAAAGAATACTATTGCGTCCATTAAGCCAATATTGCGCAATAGCACCGATCCGATTAAGGAATTCAGGATTGAATTTACCAAAGCGCTGGATCCTGTAATTGATCCTTCCAAACAGGATATTGGAATTGAAAATTTATCATGGACACCGTCAGTTGTTTTTACGGGCAATACCATTCGCAACAACAGAGCAAGAGGTGCACTGTTCAGTACGCCAAAACCTACACTTGTAGCAAATAACTTATTTGACCATACTTCCGGATGTGCGATATTGTTATGTGGCGATAGTAATGGCTGGTATGAAACAGGATCGTGCAGAGACATTACTATTCGCGATAATAAGTTTGTAAATGCCTTAACCAGTATGTATCAGTTTACCTCTGCCATAATCTCCATTTATCCAGAAATCCCTGATCTTACCAATCAAAAGAAATATTTTCACTCGGGGATAAGGATACTGAATAACCAGTTTGATACCTTCGATCAGCCTATTTTATATGCAAAGTCTGTGGATGGACTTGTTTTTACAGGCAATAAAATTCAAACAAATAAAGAGTATCCGGCATTTCATAGTAATAAGAAACGCTTTCTTTTTGAACGTGTAATAGGTGTGGACTTTAGTGATAATAAAGTAGATGGAAAACCAATAGAGATGCTTTAGATTTCGGATAATTTTCATATTCATTATGCAACATTATAATATTTTAGATGTCTTGTTGGTGTATACAATGAAATAAACAATCATGATCAGATTAACAATTCTCCTTTGCGTCATACTACTTCAAAGTGGTTTAAGTTTTTGCCAGCAATTATCAAAAGCCGATTATTTTCAAGATCTGCAATATTTAAAAGATACGCTGTCTAAGCGGCACATCAACCTGTTTGCCAAGATCAGTAAAGAAGATTTCGATAAAAACATAGCTTCAATTAAATCCCGGTTAACAGATTCCGATAATGAGAAATTTACCACTGAACTTTTCAAACTCACTGTTGCTATTCGCGATGAACACACCCATATAGAACCGGTTTTTACCAAAGTTGTACCTATTAGGTTTAACAAGTTTATTGAAGGAATATATGTAACAGCAACAGACACAGCCAATGCTGACGTGCTACTTTGCCAGCTAAATGCGGTGAATGGACATGCCATTAATGAGGTGATGAGTCGTTTCAAAGAGATCATACAAAGTGAAAATCCTTCATTCTTTGACACAGGTTTTTTGCGTTTCATTAATAATCCTCTTATTTTGAAAGGTTTACAGATTACCAGCAATTCAGATGAGACTACATTTGACTTCACCGATCCAAATGGTAAAAAGATTCAACGAGTCATTAAATCTGTGGCTGGAGCAAACGTCGATAATTTGCCGTTGGTAGAAGCGAAAAACATGCTGCTTTCCAAAAAGAAAAAAGGAAATTACTGGTACAACTATGATGCAGGAACTGGTACGTTGTATTTCAATTACAACAAATGCCAGGAGCAAGAGGGATACCCATTTTCTGCCTTTAACGATGAACTCTTTGCTGCGATCATTAAAAATAAGCCTAAACGCCTTGTTATTGATCTGCGCGATAATGGTGGCGGTAATTCGGGTATTTTAACCCCTTTTATTGAACGTATTGAGCAAAGCCATTTAAACACTAAGGGGAAGTTTTATGTACTCATTGGAAAGCGAACCTTCTCATCGGCATTAATGAATGCAGTAGCGCTTAAGCGGGGCACTAAAGCAATCTTGTTGGGAGAGGCAACTAGTGGGAGCGTAAATCATTATGGAGAAGTAAGGGGTTTTAGGCTACCTCATACCAAAATTGTTATTGGCTATTCTACCAGGTACTGGGAAACCTGGAAGGGATATGATGGGCCTCTGAGGCCAGATATACCAATTACTTACTCCGTAAACAACTACGCAAAAGGAATGGACGAGGCAATGATTCATGTTGATAAGGCACGGTAGAAACATTGTTGAAACACAAATAAGTTACCATGACTAATCGAATTGAAAATACAATTACAATAAACGCCTCTCCGGCAATAGTATGGGGAACTTTAACCCAACCCATGTTAATGAGGCAATGGATGGGAGAGCCGGAAATGGAAATAGAAGTTCATACCGATTGGCAAATTAATGGTCCAATTCTTATTAGTGGATTTCATCATATAAAGTTTGAAAATAAGGGGATCGTTTTACAGTATGACATAAACAGCGTTCTTGAATATAGTCATTTTAGCTCTGTATCGAGACTTGTGGACATACCTCAAAACTATTCAATCCTAAGATTTACATTGACACCTATAGAAAACCAGACGATATTAACGTTAGCAATCGAAAATTTTCCTACAGAAAATATATTTAAACATCTTGAATTTTATTGGAGAACTACCATTATGTTGATAAAGGAATTTATTGAAAAACAATTGGAGGTAATACCACCAACAACAATTAGTAGGTGAATATAAAAAATCTGTCGTCCTAATTTGTTTGTTTGAATCAAACCTACATATGTTAGTCGAAACAAGATATGTATGTAACGGACTAATATTATATTTTTGCGAAATCTTCAAAATAGTTGGAGCATTTAGCACCGAGCGCTTTGTTAGACAAAAACTGGTAATTTTAAAATAAAAACAGAGGGATAGGTGAAATGTACTCACGTGTAAAATGCGTGGGCACACTATTCGTTGTTATGGGTATACCAGTACCTAGTCTAGCGGATATGTTGGGTACCGCGCTTTTTGCATTAATAAAGCAAATCCCTAACTACCTCCTTCAAAGTTTCATATAATATCAGCCATGATTATTAAATATGGAAATACGTATCGCAATTCTTTACTCGCTTATTCTCGATCATTCTGATTGAGTTTTTCTAGTGCGGGGTCCTGAAATGAGTTCAGGATGACTACTGTTTTAAAGCAACAAGAAAGTTAACAAAACAGCATTAAAAAACGAATTAACTCTTCGTAATGGCCATGCTTTGCCTAAAAATTCATCCTTAAGAACATGAACGAGAAAGAGATTGAATCCTGATAAGCTGCAGGAAATAAGATGTTACAAATTATTTGTACCTCAACTACAGATAGCAAATTTCTACACCATTATGCAACAGAGTTTAAAACTGGAATTTCCTGATTCTGTCGGGTAAATGTGTTATAGCCACTAATATAAAGTTATCAGACAAAATACACCTGAAAAAGTATTTATATCTGCTTTCATTGTTATGTTCCGAAAAAATTGAGGTTCCTGAATTTGAAAGTGTATTTGTCCAAATTAGGGCTCAGGATGAGTATTGGTTGTCGGGAAAGTTTGATGAGAAAATTGGGAAGGTTTTAGATACGCTCTATCTTGATGTGAGAGATTACTCACTCGATTATTTGTACGACTGCAATGATTTTGTTAATGTTAATCTGATCAGTTTTAATGAAGGTGAAGTGAAAAGCAGAGCAGAGGAAGCTTTGAAGAAGTTAAAGGCCTTTAAATAAACCGGTAAATACAGTGCAAGCATAGTAAAATTTTGGCCCGGACATTCAACCTTTTTGCCTTTTTTTTGATTAGTTCAAACGCTTCGAACCTGGTGCCACTCTGGTTCGCTACATGTTCGGCTCTGGTCGAACGAGGTACGAACAATGTCGGTCTCAGAGTGTAGCAAAAACGGACTATATTATAAGCCGCAAAACGCTTACTTTCTCAACCTAAAACCAAGCCAAAACTCATCCGATTTTTGGGTAATCAATTGGAAGTTTTTAACATCAATTGAGGAGTATTAGCCACGGGTCTGACACCCAAACCTCACAGGAGCTAAACCGGGGTTTCATATGTGTGTACACCAGTCACATACCTGTTAGACACCCAAAGGATTCCCGAAACCTGATCCTGGTTTCTCTGGCCGAATTTCAATACAAACAATTTTAGTGGAATTAACAAATAATGTTTGTTTTATTACAATTATTAGTGAAACTGGGTTTGTTCTGTTACAAATCATTTGCTATATCTTTTAAAAGAATTCATCTAATGATGTATAAAAGATAGAATTAATTGAAAAATACTGCACTTATGAAGGCGCTTTTAAAATAATACATTAATTTAGGCTTATTGAAATTAACACAACACATTATAACTAAAACCAAATATTAAATGAAGCAAACATTAAAACCAGGCTTAGCTGCAATATTTTTACTTGCAATTACAGCATGTAATGAACCAAAAAAAGTTGATTCGAATGTAGCGCAGGCCGATAGTACCGCTGCAACTGTTCAATTGGATAGTACAAAATTCCAAAAGGAAATAGATGGTAAAAAAACCAATCTGTATGTGCTTAAAAATAAAAACAATGTACAGGCCGCCTTTACTAATTATGGTGGCAGACTGGTTAGTTTGCTTGTGCCAGATAAAGATGGTAAACTTGTAGATGTTGTAGTAGGGTTTGATAGTGTTGATGGATTTGCGAATTCTACTGAGCCTTATTTTGGTGCTACAATTGGCCGCTATGGTAACAGGATTGCTAAAGGCAAATTTAGCTTAGATGGTAAACAATATACTTTGGCGCTTAACAACGGACAAAATACTTTACATGGTGGTAAAAAAGGATTCCAGGCGGTAGTTTGGGATGCAGCAATGCCTGATTCGCAAACTTTGATACTTACTTACTTGTCTAAAGACATGGAAGAAGGTTACCCTGGAAACCTGAAAGTAAAAGTTACTTACAGCCTTAACGATGATAATGAATTGAAAATGGATTATGAGGCTACTACAGATAAGAAAACTGTGGTTAACCTAACCAATCATGCTTTCTTTAACCTGAACGGAGAGGGTAGTGGCGATATTTTAAACCACGATCTTCAAATCTTTGCTGACCTTTATACTCCGGTTGACACTACTTTAATCCCTCTTGGTAAAAATGTAACTGTAAAAGGTACACCATTTGATTTTACAACTGCTACAACTATTGGCAAACGTATTGAAGAAGCTAACGATCAGTTAAAGGCAGGTAAAGGTTATGATCATAACTATGTGTTAAATGGCACTAAAGGATTAGGTATGATCCATGCTGCCACTGTAAAAGGTGATAAATCTGGTGTGATCATGGATATCTATACTCAAGAGCCCGGGTTGCAGTTTTACAGCGGTAACTTTATGCAAGGCAAAAATGTATTTAAAGGCGGTGCAAAGGATGATTTCAGAACTGCACTTGCTTTGGAAACTCAGCATTTCCCTGATTCTCCGAATCAGCCAGCGTTTCCAACCACGGTTTTAAATCCGGGGCAACAGTATAAAACAACTTCTATTTACAAGTTTAGTAAGTAAAAGGTAAGTAATTAATGAGGGGTTAACACGATCGTGTTAACCCCTCATTAATTAATACGATTATGCATTCTTTATAAGAATAGTTTCCAATACGTTCGCAAGGTCATCGCATTTATCAGAAGCGATTTCCATACTTTGCAGTACCTCTTTCTGTTTAATCAATTCAATAGCATCAGCTTGGTGGTCAAATAAATTGCCTACTGCGGTATTGCAAATATGATCTGCTGTGCTTTCTCCCTTATTAATCTTAATACATATCTCAGCAATAAGCCTGGTGTTTTTAAAGTTCCTAAGTTCAGCTATGGCGATATTTAAATCCTTGCACATCTCTAAAAGCAGTTCGGCCAGTTCTATCATTGGCTTGCTTATGTTTTTTAGATTGTATAAGTCCATATTCATGGCTGCTGCATAAATATAATCGGCAATATCATCCAGAGAACTTGCCAGGGCATGTATATCTTCCCGGTCAAACGGGGTGATAAATATTTTACTTAAGCCCAAAAGGATGTGATGTGTAACATCGTCGCCTACTTGTTCCAATCTTGCAATTTCTTTAATGTGTACTTTTCTGTCTTCCTGATCAGGAGTGTTTACTGCAAGAACAAGCGTTTTGGCAATTTGCACAAGGTTGTTGCCTGCCTGCTCAAACATGGGTTGAAATGTTTTGTCTTTAGGACTAAAAAAATTAAATACAGAGTTCATAGTACTTTTGCTTTTAACAAAAATATCATTGCAATGTTAACGCATTGTGAAGTTTAAGTGCTATTTAACAATGGTTTACATTAAAAATTACCATTTATAACTCATGTTATATATTTTAGTAGAAATTGATCATCGCAATAGTTAAGTATGAGCAAACAGAAGAAGAAAAAAGGGAACGGTAGTTCAAATCCAGATGCAGCTAAACAGGCATTAATGCATCAGAAAAGATTTATTGAGCGTATGGAACTACTTTGCAATGCGCTTGTTGGACCGGGATATTTTGAGAAATTCCCCGAGCGAATTCTTGCGCATATGTATGCCACCAGGTATCCGGCATTAAAAATAAAGGCAAGTCCGGACTCTGATGTTTCTAAATCGACAGTTATAAAGGCTAATAAGCTGCTCAGTGCTTTTCTGGAAGATCAATATATTAATTTAAACAATGGTGAGCGGGTGTTGTTTAGTATGCTTCTTTCTGAAGGATTGCTGCTTATTCATTTCCTGCATGTGGTTCCTGCTAACTATTTTCCTCATGCAGCGCTCCTTAAAGAAGAGTTTAAAGATTATTTTCCGGATACCGAGGCTTATTTAAGTATTCAGGAAATGATGGGTACCCTGGTGCAGGATATTATTGTGTTTTTAAGTGATTTAAACAAGAGCATCATTAAGGCTGATTATGGTGAAACGGCCTGTTTTGAGATCACCAGCAACTACAATGATATTTATTTGTACGAGTTTAAGACAAATAAAANATCGATGCTTATTAACGGAGAGAACCATTCGATGATTCGTTTGGGCTGGNTTGATGAGGAACTGAATTGGATTTTTGCTAAAGTTAAACCATCGGCACTTGGCTTTAGGGTTGCCGGGCTAGATGTGCCGCTTGATGTTTATATACAAACGCATGCCCTGAAAAGGTTGCAGGAGAGGATAAATATTACACCCGGTATTATGCATTCTATTGTGTTTATGACCTTTATGAATCCGGAAATTAAGCATCATAAGGATTACGATAGGAGCCTGATTGAGTTTTATCTTTCTGATAAAAAGGCAGGATACCTGCAGGTTGAACTACATGGCGACAGGCTGGTTATCCATACTTTTTTATTTTTAACCAATAACGGGACTCCCGAAGGGATCAAGCTGGAAAAGCTTGCAGGGCTGCAGAAAGCGGATAAAATATACCTCGAGATAGATAAACTTTCAACCTTTAATTCTTATCATATCGAAAAGAATGAGCAATTAAAGGACTTGTTTATTAAAGCTGGCTGCGGTTCTTTACTGGAGCTGGGGCATTTGCAGGAGTTTACCGTTAACGAGGTAAAGGATAAAGACCCTGATTCTATATTGAAATACCTTGCAGACTCAAAATACTTTAGATCGGCAGAGTAGGTTCACGCTTGTAAGAAATATTATTATCTTGCTTTCCTATTTTAACAATCGATGATAATAATAATACAGTGTAAAGATCAGATAGGGCTGGTTGCCGATATTTCGCAGATATTATCTGCAGCAAAACTAAATATTGTTTCTATGAGGGAACATGTTGATAAGGCCGAAAGTATGTTTTTTATGCGTTTGGAGGTTGATGGGCATTCTGATGAGGCTTTACTTACAGAAGCTATGTGCAAGATTTTACCTGCCGGCGCACTTATTCATGTTAATCCTGTTGCCGAGAAAAGGATTGTGGTAATGGTCACTAAAGAATATCATTGCCTTGCCGATATTTTGGTACGCAATAACTTTGGTACTTTGGGAGCCACTGTGGTTGGGGTTATTGGCAATCATGATATACTGAAAAAGATTTGCGAGCGCTTTGATGTTCCTTTTTCTTTGATTTCTTATGCTGATGGGGTGAATGATCCGGAGGAGGAAATGATTGATCAGATAAATGCGTATAGTCCTGATTATGTGATTCTGGCTAAGTTTATGCGAATTCTATCGCCGCGTTTTGTGGCTAGTTTTGCCGATAGGATAATTAACATACACCATTCTTTTTTACCTGCTTTTGCCGGGGCAAATCCGTATAAGCAAGCTTTTGAAAGAGGGGTGAAGCTGATTGGTGCTACAGCTCATTTTGTAACAAATGATTTGGATGAAGGGCCAATAATTGCCCAGCAGATTATTCCGGTAAATCATTCGTTTACTGCTAAGGATATGGTAAGGTCAGGAAAAGAGATTGAAACCGCGGTTCTGGCAAAGGCCATGAGGCTGGTGTTGAGTGATAGGGTGTTTGTTTATAAGAATAAAACGGTGGTGTTTGAGAATTAGGGACTTCAAAATGCTCGTCATCCTGAATTTATTTCAGGATGACGATAGCTTTAATAAGAGTATGACGGGTGTTTTACCAGGAGGATGATGAACCTCCTTACTGGTGTACATGCAACTGGTTTTTAAGCTCCTGAATTTCCTGTTGCATCGCATCTACTTTTTCTAGCAAATGTCTAATCGCATCTATTCCCTCGATATTGATTTGCAAATCGTAATGCAGATGGATGTACTTATCCAGTTCACCAAATTGTCTGATATGTATGTACTTTTCTGATTCAACCTTCATTAATGAAATGATTCCTGAGTCTTCAAGGGATATAATAAACTCCGGTTCAATATCATACTTAAAGCAATATTCTGTTATTGTTATTAATTCTGTTTCCATGATTAATTTAATTTAAATGCCTTACCCCAGGTTTTTTAGTTCATTAAAAAGCTCTTTCTGTTTCTCTGTAAGCTCGGTTGGTATCTTAACTGTATACGTTACAAAGAGGTTTCCAAACTCTCCATCTTTTTTATATACCGGAAAACCTTTCCCTTTTAGTCGCACCTTAGTTCCGCCTTGCGTTCCAGGGGCCACTTTAAGCTTTACTTTACTGTCAAATGTAGTAACCGTTACATCACCTCCCAGAACGGCAGTATAAAGGTCTATTTCTGTGGTGGTATACAAATCGTTGTTAAGTCTTTTAAAGTGCAGATCGTCGCCAATAATAAATGTGATGTACAAATCCCCGTTAGGGCCACCATTTGCACCAGGTGCACCCTGACCAGCTAATTTAATTACTTGCCCATTCGCTATCCCCGCCGGAATGGTTATCCTTAGGTTTTTGCCGTTTACTGCCAGCGTTTGCTTGTGTGTGTTGTAGGCATCGCGAAGCGATATGCTAATCTCTGCCTGGTAATCCTGCCCTTTGAATTTACGGCTTCCGCGTTTTGACTGTGCTCCTGCATTGCCAAACAAAGATTCAAAGAAATCAGAGAAATCTCCGCCACCGCTAAATCCTTCGCCACCAAAATCAGCACCGCTAAAACCGCCGCCCTGATAACCTGCACCAGAGTATGCATTTTGGTTTTGTTGCTGCGATTGTTTTGCCTGTTCAAACTGATCGGCATTTTTCCAATGTTCCCCGTATTCATCGTATTTCTTACGCTTTTCGGGATCGCTCAGTGCCTCATTAGCCTCATTTATTTGCTGAAACAACCTATTGGCATCTTTGTCATTAGGGTTTAGATCGGGATGATATTTTCTGGCCAATTTTCTATAGGCTTTTTTAATATCGTCCTGTGTAGCACTTTTTTCTAGTCCCAGGGTTTTGTAGTAATCTATAAATGCCATAATTAACTAGTTTGTCATTTATCTTAAGTTATTAATTGCCGATTTTGTTTTAGTTTTTGATAAATATTAAATGTAGTTGTGAATATATTAATTACTTTAGAATTTTATTTGTCGAATACCTCTCTGGATATACTTCTATGGTGTAACCGCTATCTAAACATTAAACTTTACTGTTAAAATGATTGTAGAGCATAACAATGATGCTAGCCTTTTACTAGAAATGAAATTCGGGAATCAGCAGGCCTTTGAAACTTTGTACAACAAGTATAAAGGATTGCTCTATGTGCATGCTTATAGGAAACTTAAGGATAGAGAGCAGGTAAAAGATATTATTCATGAGATTTTTCTGAGTTTGTGGGAGAAAAAGACCACTTTGGATATAAAAGGAGAGCTATCCTCGTACCTATTTAAGGCGGTTAGGTATAAGATTATTGATACTATTGACAGAAGCTCTACAGCCGAGCAGTACATTAGTCATTTTCAGTCTTTTATTGAGAGTTATCCATCGCAAACAGATCATCGGGTAAGAGAAAAAATCCTGACATCGATAATTGACAAAGAGATTGCGAATTTACCCACAAGGATGCGCGAAGTGTTTGAGTTGAGCAGGAAAGAAAATTTGACTCATGCAGAGATCGCCGAAAGGTTAAACATATCTGAGCAAAGTGTGCGTAGCCATGTTAAAAATGCCTTGCGTATATTAAGAGTAAGGCTAAGTACATACTTGCCGTTGTTGCTGCTTTTGTTTAATAAGTAATTTCTAAGGATAGTCTCTCGTTCAGAATTGAACACCTGCTGTTCACTACCGTACATCCTGGAATCTATAATTTGCTTTATTGTTCTTTAAATGAGCTTGTTTAAATTTGGCATTGGCTTGGTATATTGCAGTGCATGGATAAGCTTAGTTTAAAAATTGCCTGGAGGAACCTTTGGAAAAATAAGGGTTTTACATTAATTAATCTCGGAGGATTGGCTATTGGTTTGGCCGCATCTCTGTTATTGTTGCTTTATGTGGCTAATGAGTGGAAGTTTAACACTCAATATAAAGATGCCGAAAACATCTATGAAGTGAAAACCAATTTTCTGGATGCAGCGGGTAAGGTATTTGGTACCACTGGTGTTTCTCCAAATGCGCTCCCTTTGGCCATGAGATCAGAATTAGCAGGAGTGAAAGCAGCGGCATTTATCACCTGGCCAAGTCAAACCTTACTAGTCAACGGTACAACCAGCGTGAAAGTAGATAACCGCATAGCTGAGCCGGATATTCTTAAAATATTGAGTTATAAATTCATCAGCGGCAGCGCAGAAACAGCTTTTTCAAAACCTAATTCCGTTATCCTTACCAGCAATACGGCAAAAAGGCTTTTCCCTAATACCTCTGCCATCGGCAAATCTCTCAAATTCATGAATTTTGCGAATCTTACTGTAACGGGGATTATAGAAGACCTGCCGGAAAACATGAGCTACAGGTTTGAGAGTCTGGTATCGACCAATGAAAATGTGGGTATTTTTCCTAAGGCCATGCAATGGGATAATTATTCTTTTTACACATTACTAAAGTTAAACTCAGGGGTTAATGTCGATGATTTTAACAAGAACATTAGCAATTTCTTAAACCAACACAGCAATAAAGAAGTTACCTCAATCTTCATTTATCCATTACTTAAAAGCAATCTGTACGGAGACTTTATAAACGGGAAACCAGCGGGCGGAAAGATTGGGCAAGTACGCATCTTTATTGGTCTGGCCATCGGAATCCTGATCATTGCCTGCATCAATTTCATGAACCTTGCTACGGCAAAGGCTGGTAAACGTGCAAAAGAAGTGGGCATTAAAAAGGCAATGGGAGCTGGAAGGGGCTCATTGATTCATCAGTTTTTGCTGGAAGCCATTCTGATGGTATCATTTAGTTTCATTTTAGCAATTACAATTGTTGAGATCAGCTTGCCACTGTTCAATAACTTGTTACATGTGAACCTTACCCTGCAATCCTTAGGCTTTACAAACTGGCTCTATCTCTGTGTTGTTGTTTTCATTACAGCACTTTTGTCGGGCAGCTACCCGGCTTTTTATTTATCCGCTTTTCAACCCGTTGATACTGTAAAGGGATTGATCAGGCAGAATGGATCTTCGGTGACTTTGAGAAAAGCCCTTGTTGTAGTTCAATTCAGTTTTGCGGTTCTGCTTATCACCGGTACAATTGTGGTTTATAATCAACTTCAGTACCTCAGAAACAGGCCAATGGGCTACAACAGTACCTCGCTGGTAGAAATGCCAATGGAGGGGATGTTGTTCCAAAATTATGATGCGCTTAAAAACCGTTTGGTACAATCTGGGGCAGTGCTTTCTATGTGTAAAACCACCGCAAGCATCTCTACACAAAACTCTGTGACCAGCGGGCTTGAATGGGAGGACATGCTACCTGCAGATAAATCCCTGAGATTTAACCAGATCATTACCACAAATGATTTCAGCAATACTACAGGCGTAAAAATGGTCATAGGGCGTGATTTTAGCAAAGATATTGCTTCAGATAGTTCTGCAATTATGCTGAATTCCAGTGCGGTTAAAGCTATGAACCTGCAACAGCCCATTGGTAAAAAGGTGCTCTATGAAGGAATACGAAGGACTGTAATTGGTGTGTTTGAAGATATCATCTGGGCTGATCCTACCAAAAAGGAAATGCCTATGGTAGTGGCATGGGGACCCTTTTTGCCAAACGTGATTACGATGCGTTTGAACAGTGCAAGAAGTACCAAAGAAGCTTTGGCAACCATCACTAAGATCACGAAAGAGATGAACCCCGTTTATCCGGTGGATCTGGAATTTGTGGACAGCCTTTATCAGGAGAAGTTTGAAAGGGAACGTGTGCTTTCTATACTTTCTAATTTGTTTGGCGGGTTGTCTATTTTTATATCTTGTTTGGGTTTGCTTGGGCTTTCGGCCTATAGTGCAGAGTTGCGGACTAAGGAGATTGGTATTAGAAAAGTACTAGGTGCAAGTCATGTAGGCATTGTTAATTTGCTGAGCTGGAACTTTGTAAAAATGGTGTTGATCGCTATTTGTATAGGCCTTCCTTTAAGCTATTACCTGATGAATATCTGGCTATCTAAATTTGATTTTCGAACTGAGATCACAGGGTTCATGATGTTCAGCTCAGCTGGATTCATTGTTTTGATTGCTTACCTGACCGTGAGTTATCAGGCGGTTAGAGCTGCATCAGCAAATCCTATAAATGCAATCAAATATGAATGATGTGAGTTAGCCATCTCATCATCCTGAATTTATTTCAATTTTTATTACCCCCCTGCGCCTTACTTGGCCGACTATAGTTTTAAGAAGCATTAAAAACTATGGCTGGCTCAGAATTCGATGCTAAAGCATTGATAAAAAAATATAAGGAAGGTATTTGCTCAGATGAAGAAAAACTGCTGGTAGAGCATTGGTATGAAAATATCAATGACAGCGGTTTTGATTTGGATGAGCAATTGGCCGAACATGATCTGGCAAGTGTATGGACGCGCTTGCAAACGGATATCACCGATAAGCCTTTACAAAAAACAAAGCATACTATTTCCTACATTTTACGGATTGCCGCAGTGATTTTACTGTGTGCATTCCTGTGTGGTGGTGCTTACTACTTTATTTCTTATAATAAGCCTCTTAAAGAAAACAATGAAATAGCAGATAAGCCGATGGATGATGTTGCTCCGGGTGGGAACAAAGCAACATTAAAACTTGCCAACGGTAGTATTATTGTTTTAGATAAGGCAGGAAATGGAATATTAGCAGAGGAATCTGGCCTGAAAATAACAAAAACAGAAGATGGTAAAGTTGTTTACAGCCAGTCAAATGGCAATGCAAGTGGGAATAACGAAGTAGGCAAGAATGTGATTGCCACCCCTCGCAGCGGTCAATATCAGGTAACGCTGCCCGACGGGACCAGGGCATTGTTGAATGCTGAATCATCCATTACCTATCCAGTGCTTTTTGCAGGTAATGAGAGGCGGGTTGACATAAGTGGCGAGGTTTACTTTGAAGTAGCAAAAGATAAAAAAAGACCTTTCAGGGTGTTTGTAGACAACATGAAAGTAGAGGTTTTGGGTACCCACTTCAATGTTTCTGCTTACAAAGAAGATAAAGACATTTCTACAACCTTATTTGAGGGTTCACTTGATGTGATCAAGGGGGCTGATAGAACACGACTTGTGCCGGGCAGATTGGCGAGATGGAATAAAAAGAAAGAAAATCTGGAGAATTTGCCTGCCGATTTGGAAGAAGCCATGGCCTGGAAAAATGGTGATTTTGTTTTCAATAAAGAGAATATACAGCTTATTATGGTGAAGCTTTCTCGCTGGTATGATGTAACTGTTGTGTATAAGGGTAATATGTCGGGACTGAACTTCAGTGCAAAAATATCTCGTAAAAGTACCATTTCTGAGGTACTTGAACTATTTCAGCTAACAGAATCAATGAAATACAACATTAAAGGAAGGGAGGTCACAATTAGCAATTAAGTACTATCTGAATCAAACCTATTAACCTTAAACCAAAACATTCATGAAAATTGATCTAACCTATAAACCGCCTTCTATATTATTTAGAAGGCTAATGAGAATATTATGTTTATTACTGATACTATTAACTGCCCAGATCACAGCTTCGGCATATGCACAAAGAATCACCCTTGCTGAAGAAAATGCCTCTCTGGAAGTAGTATTAAAAAAAATAAGTAAACAATCTAACTACGATTTTGCCTTTAATTCGGACATGCTGAAAGATGTAAATCCGGTAAATGTGAAATTAACCAATGCAACCCTTAAGGAAACACTTGATGCTGTTTTTAAAGACCAGCCGCTTACCTATGTGATTACCAAGAATACGGTTGTTGTAAAGAAAAAACTTGCTAAAAAAACTGCTGCTATTATGCAGGAAAGCGCTATGCAGGTATTAATATCTGGAATTGTAAAAGATTCAAAAGGCTTGCCCTTGCCGGGGGTAAGTGTAAAAGTAAAAGGGGGAACTGCCGGCGCTGTTACGGGAAACGACGGAAAATACAGCATCTCAGTTCCTGAAGATAATGGGGTTCTGGTATTTAGTTTTGTTGGATACACCACTCAGGAAATTCCTGTATCCACAAATAAAACCATTGATGTTACACTTTTAGAAGACACGTCTGCACTGCAGGAAGTAGTAGTGGTAGGATATGGTACCCAAAAGAAAGTGAATTTGACCGGAGCTGTATCTTCTGTTGACTTTACCAAGGAAATGGATAACCGGCCTATTACAAATGCTTCGCAGGCATTGTCGGGCAAGGTAACCGGCGTATGGGTAAGTCAGAATTCGGGATCTCCGGGCAGTGACGGCGCAACATTAAGGGTTCGTGGATTTGGAACGTTAAATAACACAAACCCTTTGATTTTAATTGATGGAGTTGAAGGAAACTTAAATGAGCTGAATCCCAGCGATATTGCCTCTATGACGGTGCTTAAAGATGCTGCATCATCTGCCATTTATGGTTCAAGGGCTGCAAACGGGGTAGTGCTGGTAACTACAAAAAAAGGCAGTTATGATTCGCCTTCCCAATTATCTTACAATGGATATTATGGGGTTCAGAAACTGGGCCGTCGTTTTGATATTATAGACAATAGCGCGGAGTTTATGGGGATATGGAACAAAGCAGTGGCCAATAATGGTGGCGACCCGCTTTTCCCTCAGGAAGTGATTAGCGCTTTTGAAAATGGGACAGATCCTTTTCTATATCCAAACACCAATTTCTTTGATGAAGTTTTTACCACCGCCCCAATCCAGGAGCATAATGTTTCTGTAAAGGGTGGCTCTGAGCGTCAGAATTATTATTTGTCGTTTAATTATATGGATCAGGATGGTATAATTAAAGAAACTGATTCGAAGAGATTTGGGTTAAACCTGAACATGAACAGTAAGGTGAATAAGTGGATGGAGATAGGAGGAACGGTACAGGCAACCAGAAAAATTACGCAAAGGCCATATGATGAAATTAGCCGGGTGATGTACCTGATGCAGAATGGGGGGTATCCATTTACTGCTCCATATACCCGTGACGGCAAATTCGGTGCAACGCAGGCGCTTTATTTAAGCGGGCCAAACAAAGGTCAGCCAATAGTGGATACCAGGAACCCATTGCCTGATATGTATAACGGGCGCACACAATATGCAAACAACTTTATAAAAGGGAGTTTAAATGCTAACATTAAGTTTACCCCTGAACTTACGTTTAAGTCGCTTTATTCTGGTCAGTTTAATAACAACAGGAGAGATAGATTTAATCAGTTAAATTATGCATATACCGATAGTGGTATTAAGACAAGTGTTTTGGATTATCCTTCGACCATCAATAACTCGAGAACGAATGATGAGCAATTTTACTGGGCCTTTTTTAATACGCTTGATTTTAATAAAACATTTAATGAAGTGCATAACGTAACTGCCGTTGTGGGTATGCAGGTAGAAGAGAATCAGTTAAAAAATATGCTGAGTCAGCGGTCGGGACCTCCTAAAGAAGGCTTGTCTGAGGTAGATGCGGGTACTTTTAATCCGCTTGCTAATGGGAATACGACAGAATGGAGGATGCAGTCTTATTTCGGCAGGATCAATTATAACTTTAATGAGAAGTATTTGTTAGAGGCCAATTTAAGAGCCGATGCATCATCGAGATTCAGTGCTGGCAACAGGTGGGGCTTTTTTCCTGCTTTTTCTGCCGGATGGAGATTAAGTGAGGAGCGCTTTTTAAAGGATTTTAAAGCGATACAGAATTTAAAAGTAAGGGCTTCGTGGGGTCGTTTGGGGAATCAGAACATTAATGCAATTGCCGGAGATTATCCATATCTGTTATCCCTTACTCAGAATTATGGTTCTAGTTATAACCTTGGCGGTGCCTTGGTACCGGGTGCAGCCATTACTGCGCTGGTAGACCGTAGTATTTCGTGGGAAACCACTGAGAGTACCAACATTGGTGTTGATTTTACGATGTTTAGCGGAAAGCTAAATGTTGAAATGGATTATTTTACTAAAAAAACATCAGATATTTTAGTGCGGTTGCCCATCCCTCAGATTTTAGGCGGAGTGAGTGCACCGGTAGAAAATGTGGGTAGGATGACGAATAAGGGATTTGAAACATCAATCTCCTATCAATCCAGAAACGGAGATGATGCATTTAACTATAGGGTTGGCGGAAACCTGACCTATGTAACCAATGAGGTAACTAAATTTAGAGGTGGGAAATCTCCTGATCAACTATACCTTATCCGTGAGGGTTATTCATTTCAATCGCTTTATGGCTTTAAATTCCAAGGTGTGTATCAGACAAATGAAGAGGCAAAGCAACATATGTCGAACAATGCTTATACGCCTACTGCCGGAGATTTGAAATATGAGGACGTAAATGGTGATGGTCGTTTGGATTATCAGGATAAGCAATCATTAGGTAATACAATTCCTAAGTTCACCTTTGGTTTAAATCTTGGTTTTAGCTATAAAAGCTGGAATTTAGATGTGGTAACTACTGGGGCTGCAGGTGTTAATGCTTTTACAAAAAGCAGATGGGCCGAGCCTTTGGGGATATCGGGCGGTGTAATTACCGAGCGTTGGAGAGATGCGTGGACACCTGAAAACAGGAGCAATACATTGCCTCATATTAAAGTAAATGATACGTGGAACAGGTATGAGTCATCGTTCTGGGTATCAAATCTTTCCTATTTTAAAATTAAAAATATACAGCTGAGTTATCAATTGCCAAAAAAACTGATAAACAGTTTAAAAATGGGTGGAATAAGTGTATATGCTAATTTCCAAAATTTACCTGCATTTGTTTCGGGTGATTATGAAGGGTTTGACCCGGAGAGAAATACGTTTGATGATGGCGGCGGCCTTTATCCAATACCCTTTATCAGTACGTTAGGTGTCAATTTACAATTTTAATAAGAGAAATTATGAAACGTATAATTAGTTTATTGTCGGTTATTCTTGTGTTCTTCTCTTCTTGTACTAAAGACTTTTTGGAGGTTACACCGGAAGATAGAATTACAGAGGATAATTTTTGGAAAAGCGAGGGGGATACTTACCTGGCACTTTATGGAGTGTACAATACTTTGCAGAGCAGGCATGTTTATGGCTATGGTGGCGGACTGGACGCTGCATCTCCAAATGCTTATCAGTGGGCACATTGGGAAGGAATGGAAATGCAGGTGGGCAACGGTACTATACAGCCCGGTGATGCAGGAATTGTAATTGAGCGCTGGAGAGATTGCTATAAGGGCATTAACAGAGCCAATTATTTTTTAGATAATGTAGATAAAGTTCCGATGCCCGATGCTACCAAAGAGGTAATGAAAGGCGAGGCTTACTTTTTGAGGGGCGTATTTTATTCGCTGCTGGTAAACACTTATGGTGGTGTTCCGATTTTTACCAAAACGATTTCTGTTGAGGAATCAAGAAATCTTGAGCGTGCCGATCTGGAAACATCGTGGGCTCAGGTGCATGCTGATTATGACGCTGCTATTGAAAGGTTGGATGTTGAAGCGCCGATAAAAGGCAGGGCTACTAAGGGAGCTGTGTATGGAATGAAGATGCGTGCTTATTTGTATCAGAAGAAATGGGATAAAGTAGTGGAGTACGCTGATAAAATAACTGCTTTGGGTATTTATAATCTGTTTCCTAGCTATTATGGCTTGTTTCAGGTGGCAAATGAAAATAACCAGGAAGTGTTGTTTGATGTGCAGTTTATGAGTGGCCCTTTTTCGCAGGGGAGTATATTTGACAGGTACTGGCAGCCTCAAAATTTGAAGTATGGTATTATTGGATCGAATTCTGTGGCACCTGTTCAAAATCTGGTTGATGCTTATGAAACGTTGGATGGTTCGCCGGTTAATGCTGCGGAACCGTACAAGAATAGAGATCCGAGATTGGATTTTACGATTTTAAGACCCGGAGCGTATTTTCAGGGGCAGTTGTATCCGGTTGAAATAAAGAACCATACTGGGCAAAAGGTGGGCTTCGGAATAAGGAAGTATACCATAGAAAACATGGAGGTAATTGCATCTGAATCGCCTTTGAATTTTATTGTTTTAAGGTATGCTGATGTGTTATTGTCTAAAGCTGAAGCTTTGATTGAGGGTCAGAATAAGAATATTCCTGAAGCTATTGCGCTGATTAACAAGATCAGAAACGGAAGAACGGATGTTAAGTTGCCTGCTTTGTCGACAGGATTAGGTTTAGAGGAAGCGAGAGAGAAATTACATAAAGAACGCCGGATTGAGCTTGCATTGGAAGGTTTGTATTGGGATGATGTTAGGAGGTGGGAAATTGGTCCTAAGATTTATCCACAGCAGGTAAAAGGAGCAAATGGGGAGTTGATAGATACGAAATTTGCGAATGGGTATGATCTGATTAGAAATCAGCTGCTGCCGATTCCGGACGGGGAAATTTCTTTAAACCCTAAGTTGATTCAGAACAAGGGGTATTAAAGTGGGGTAGTAAAGTAGGGCGGTTGTATTGAGGCATTCGTCATCCTGAATTTATTTCAGGATCCCGGAATTGTAATTCAAAACCTGCTTAAACGAGATCCTGAAGTAAATTCAGGATGACGAGCGGTTTATTAAACAGAAAGCCGGGACTTTGATTTTCCGGCTTTCTTAATACAAGCCTCCAAAAAATGATCAATACCTGTTGTAGCATAACCCAAAAGCCTTGAGTTTTCGCCAAGTTCAGATGATACAATTGTTGTTCTCTCTCTGATTTGCGTCATGCAATATGTATTAATTGCCTGTTGCATCGGCAGGGTGATGTATTGTTTGGCCTCGGCAATTTTCCCGCTTAAAATAATCAGTTCCGGATTAAACAACTGAATAAGTACAGCAATTCCCTTTCCCATATAAGTGCCAATATTAGATAGTAGCTGGATGGCATATTGATCGCCTTTATTTGCTGCTTCTATAATTACATCAGGTTCAATCCTTTGTAATTCTTCGTTAGAGAGTTTATTGAGCATAGAGTTTTTGCCCGATAAAATACCTTCTTTTGCCATTTCCGATAAAGCATTGCCCGAAGCGATGGTTTCCAGACAACCGTGTTTGCCGCAATAGCACAATGCGCCATTCTCTACAAAAGGGATATGGCCTAACTCTCCTGAAAAACCACAGGCACCTTTTCTTAATTTCCCATCCATTATAATTCCTAATCCAACACCCCAATCCATTAACAGAATCAAAGCATTTTGTTTACCTTTTGCCATTCCATGTGCAAATTCTGCCATTGATGATCCATTTACATCGTTCTGTATAATAACGGGTAGTTTCAGCGTGGTTTCAAATGCGGCCGTTAAAGAGGTGTTTTCCTGATCGCTAAGAAAATAACTATAGCTTTTGCCTTTTTCGGAATCAATTAAGCCGGGCATGCCAACACTACAACCAATTAGTTGGTCGTTGGTAATGTTTTGAGCTTTTAGAATACCCTCTACATGTGTACTTAAAATACTAAAGAAATCGGATCTGCTGCTTTTTGAGATGGGCAAAGCGATGGTTTTGGCATCAACTATATAGTTATAATTGTTATCCATAACTGCTATTTTGGTATGAAATAATTCAATATCAATGCAGAGGATCAGGATTTTTCTATCCCTTAAGCCGTATAAATCGGGCTTTCTGCCACCCATAGATATTCCGTAGCCTTTCTTTTCTACCCATTCTTCGTCAGTTAAATTAGTAATGAGTTTTAAAATACTTGGAGTACTCATGTTCATGGTATCACATAATGCGGAAACTGAACTTGGCCCTAAATTAAAAAGATGTTTCACAAGCTGATATTTATAGATCAGCTGCTTATCGCGTGTTGGTTTTGTTATGTTATTTAATAGACGAAGATCCATAGCTTTAATTACTCTATTTCGTTAAATATAGATAACTTATGTTAAAAAATCACAAAAGTATTTTTAATACGTAAATAAATTAATAATGTTTTGTGTTTTTGACAATTTCTCGCTAATATTAACAATGCAAGTATTCGATTTAGCGGTGCCTTTGGAGGTATTAAAAATTGAATACCCATACAACCATATATATTAACCTTGAAGAACCATAAAAAAAATGAATCCAACAGTCAATATTTAACCGGTATTTGACTCTGTACCAAATATGAGCCCGACGAACTTACTGCGAGTTAATTCTAACTGTGCGGTGATATGTTATTTTAGTGAAGCTCTGATATATGAAAACAATACAATTGAATATATAATTCACACATAAATGAAAATATGAAGCCTAAACAACCTAAAGAACCAGAAAACCAAAATTCGAGAAGAGATTTTATTAAGAAATCGGCTGTAGGACTTGCCGCATTTACTATTGTGCCAAGATATGTACTTGGAGGAACAGGATTTATTGCACCAAGTGATAAGCTTACCAAGGCTGTAATAGGCGTTGGCTCAATGGGACGTGGTCATTTTACATATGATGGAACTCAGGTAGTTGCTGTTTGTGATGTTGATAAAAGGCACCTTGATCTGGCAACATCTATGCTGGATAAAGGCGTTAAAACATTTAGCGATTATCGCGAACTGATTAAACTTCCTGAAGTTGATATTGTACACATTGCTACTCCGCCTCACTGGCATGGAATTATGGCAGTTGATGCTGCAAATGCAGGTAAAGATGTTTGGTGTGAAAAACCAATGACCCATACTATTGGAGAAGGTAAACGTGTAATGGAAGCTGTTCAAAAACATGGCAGAATGTTCCGTTTAAATACCTGGTTCCGCTTTAAAGATACTTTTTATGGAATGGGTACAACTGTAAAACCAATTAAGAAGTTGGTTGACAGCGGATTGTTGGGCTGGCCTTTAAAGGTTACTGTAGGTAAACATACAGGTTATGATTGGAAGTTTTACTGGGTAGGTAAGGATCACCTTGAGCCTCAGCCGGTACCTCCTGAATTGGATTACGACAGATGGCTTGGCCCTGCGCCTTATAAACCATATAATGCACACAGGGTTCATCAAACCTTCCGTGGTTACTGGGATTATGATGGTGGTGGCTTAAGTGATATGGGACAACATTATATTGACCCTATCCAGTACTTTTTAGGTAAAGATGATACCAGTCCGGTTTCTGTTGAAATTGATGCTCCGCAACAACATACTGATGCTGTTGGAATATGGAGGAGGATAACTTATACTTACGCTGATGGTTGTCAAATCATTTTAGATGGCGAAGGAAAGGATACTAACGTGCCTTACATTGAAGGACCTAAAGGTAAATTATACCCGGGCTTTAAATCGGATATTCCGGATTTAGAGCGTAAACTGGCCGCTTTCCCTGATCCGACACCACAAATGACCGACTTTGTTGAATCTGTTAAAACCAGACAGAAATTCGCTTTAAATGAAGAAAATGGACATCGTTCATGCAATATCGTTAACATCGGTTTAATTGCCTTGAGGTTGGGCCGTTCGTTAAAATTTGATCCGGTAAAACAAGAGTTTATTGATGATGAAGGCGCTAACAGATTAATTAACCCTGTAATGCGTGCACCTTTTACTATTTAATTAAGCAGTTCATTTAAACAATTCAGATTAACATTTTACACATATCATAATGATAAAAAAGATATTCTTTATCCTGTTGGCGGTTGTAATGCTGCAAGATGTGGCAAACGGACAGGCAAAAAAAGACGAACGAACCGTAACTACCCGCATTGCTGATTTACTTGCCCAGATGCCTGCGGCTGATGCTGAGCTATTTAAAAATAATGTAAACGACATAGCCAATCTTGGAGAAGAGGGTTATGTAACTTTAATAAGTGGCCTTAGCGCCCCAGGTAAAGGCAATAATTCATTAATTGAGTATACTGTTGGCGGATTTTCTGCTTACATCACTCAGAATGGAAAAGAAGACTGGAGAAAAATGGCGGTTGCTGCTTATTGCAAAGCCTTAGATAAATTAACTGATAAACAAAATAAATCGTTTATCATCAGTCAGTTTGATCTGGTTGGTAAAGATGACGCGGTTTCTTGTATACAAGGGTATTTAACTGACGACCAACTGGCAGATCCTGCGGCACGAGCTTTGGTTAAAATCAATACTCCGGCTTCGAAAGCAGCTTTATTGGCTGGCCTGGCAAAAGCGAACGGTGCTGCCAAACTTTCGATTATAGAATCGTTAGGCGACAGCCGCTTTAAAGAAGCTGCTCAGCCTATCAATGCTTTGGCATCCGATGGCGATGCAAATGTTGCTAAAGTAGCATTGTATGCACTTGCTTATATTGCAGATCCTTCGTCTGAAGCTGTATTTGCCGCTGCTGCTGATAAAAGTGGATTTAAATATGAAAACACTAATACTGCCGCAGTTTACCTGATCTACGCAGAACAATTGCTTAAAAATGGCAATAAAGAACTTGCTGAAAAAATTGCTAAAGATATAGCTGGCAAAGTAAACACTGATGAATTGGTAGGTGTGCGTACCGGTGCTTTAAAAGTATTGGTTGAAGCAAATAAAGACAATAACCAGGAGCTCCTTTTAGATGCTGCAGGCGATAAAAATGCTGAATATCGTGCTGCTGCTTTGAAATTTGCTGTACCATATGTAACCTCAGCTTCGACACCTCTTTGGGTTAAGAAATTAGGTAAAGTTGATGATGATGGAAAAGCCGGTATTTTAAGTATGCTTGGCCAAAGTGGTGCTAAAGAAGCTTTACCAGCGGTAATTAAGTTGCTTAAAAGTAAGAATGAGACTGTAAAGCTAGCTGCAATAAATGCTGCTGTTAATATTGGTCAGGACCAGGTGCTTGATGATTTGCTTAAGTTGGCAAGCAAAGGTGATACTGCTAATGTGACTGCGGTTTCTAACGCCATTCACAGAATGAAAGGAACAGGAATTACCGAAAAGATTGCTGCTGCTATTCCATCTGCGAAACCAAATGTACAGGTTGCATTAATCAATTTGCTTGCTTCGCGTGCTGCAAACGGTCAGCTAAATACAGTTTATGATCAGTTAAAAAGTAAAAATCCTGAAGTACAACAAGCTGCATACGCTGCTTTAAGTCACGTTGTTGTGAAAGAGAATTTACCTCAATTGTTTACTTTATTGAATGAAAGCTCTGGAGCTCAGGAAACTGCTGTACAGGAAGCTATTATTGCTGCAGTAAGTGGTGGTGACAATTCACAACAGGTTGATGCAGTACTACAACAAATGGCTTCGGCACCTGAAAACAAGAAATTACTTTTCTACAAAGTTCTGGCAAGTTTAGGTGGCGAGAAATCGTTAAAGGCGGTTACTGATGCTTTTGCATCAGGTAACGAGCAAACTCAAAAAGCTGCGTTAGACGCATTGTCTGCATGGGTTGATGCCAGTGCAGCTCCTGAATTAATTAAGATTGCACGTGAGACTAAAAATACTGCTTTCCTGAATACTGCTATCAACGGATACCTGCGTTCGGTTAGAGAAGGTGTTTATCCTGCGGAGCAGAAGTTGTTATTACTTCGCAACGCGATGGCTGTGGCTCAAACCAATGAGCAAAAACAACAAATTTTAAAAGATGTTGAGCAAGCTAAATGTTTCAATGCAATTGTTTTTGCCGGTAAATATTTAGATGATGCTGCTTTACAGCAAGCTGCTGCAAATGCAGTAATGAACATTACACTTGCCGGAACATATAATGGTGACCTGGTTAAAGGTTTGTTAAACAAAACCATCGAGGTAATAACCGGTGGTGATAGTGGCTATCAGAAAGAAGGAATGCGTAAATACATTTCGGAAATGAAAGCAGGTGAGGGTTTTGTGTCTATGTACAACGGAACTGACCTTACCGGTTGGAAAGGTTTAGTGGCAGATCCGATTAAGCGTTCTAAAATGGATACTAAAACGCTTGCTGCTGAGCAGGAAAAAGCTGATGCCGAGGCACGCGATAGCTGGAAACCTGTTAATGGTGAGCTTCAGTTCATGAGTCATGGAAATAACCTTGCTACTGTTAAAAAGTATGGTGATTTTGAAATGCTTGTTGACTGGAAAATTATTGATGATAAAAAAGGAGAGGGTGATGCCGGTATTTATTTGCGTGGTACTCCACAAGTTCAAATCTGGGATAATGCCCGTACAAATGTAGGTGCTCAGGTTGGTTCTGGTGGCTTATACAACAATCAGGCTAATGAAAGCAAGCCACTTAAAGTTGCTGACAATAAACTTGACGAATGGAATACCTTCCGTATTTTGATGAAAGGTGATCGTGTTACCGTTTACTTAAACGGTGTATTGGTAACTGATAACGTAATCCTTGAAAACTACTGGGACAGAAGCCTTCCGATTTTTGCTGAAGAGCAAATCGAATTACAAGCACATGGTTCGCCAGTTGCTTATCGCGATCTTTACATCAGAGAAATCCCTCGTGCAAAACCATTTGAGTTAAGTGCACAAGAGAAAAAAGAAGGTTATAAAGTGCTGTTTGATGGTACAAACATGCACAGCTGGACAGGTAACACAGTTGATTATACTATTGAGGATGGAAATATTGCGATTCGTCCTAAACCAGGAAAAGGTTCAGGTGGTAACTTATTTACTAAAGAGGAATTTAGCGACTTTATTTACCGTTTTGAATTTAAATTAACTCCAGGTGCCAATAACGGATTGGGCATTAGAGCACCTTTAGAAGGTGATGCTGCTTATACAGGTATGGAACTTCAGATTTTAGATAATGAGGCTCCAATATATAAAGACCTTCATGTGTATCAGTACCATGGTTCTGTATATGGCACTTTACCAGCAAAAAGAGGTTTCCTTAAACCAGTTGGCGAATGGAATTATGAAGAAGTTGTCGTAAAAGGCCCTAAAATTAAAGTGATCCTTAATGGTACCGTAATTCTTGATGGCGACATTACTGAGGCTAGAAAGAATGGTGCTGCAGATGGTAAGGAACATCCGGGTTTATTACGCGACAGCGGCCACATTGGTTTCCTTGGACATGGCTCTCCTGTAGAATTCAGAAACATAAGAATCAAAGATTTAAGTAAAAAAGAGTCGGCTAAAGCCCCTGCAAGCAAAAAAGCTGCAGCTAAGAAATAGTAGGATTTCTATTTTTAGCTTTAATCGATCGTCATCCTAAATTTATTTCAGGATCTTGCAAGAGAAAGTCGGACTAGCAAGTGAGAGATCCTGAAATAAATTCAGGATGACGAGCAAACTGAGGATGACGAGTAGAAAAAAAATATAATAATAAAAAACATGACTGAAGATAAGTTAAACTCATCAGCAGATAATTCTAGAAGAAACTTTATTAAAACCAGCGCGCTTGCAGCCGCTGGTTTTATGATCGTGCCCCGACATGTATTGGGAGGAAAAGGATTTTTAGCGCCGAGCGATCGTTTACAGGTTGCCGGCGTTGGTGTTGGTGGAAAAGGTGAAAGCGATATAGCGAATATTTATAAAGGTGGTAAATCTGATATTGCATTTTTATGTGATGTTGATGATAGAAGGGCCGCTGGTTCTGTTAAGAGATTTCCGAAGGCGAAGTATTATAAAGACTATCGCCAGATGCTTGACAAGGAATCGAAAAACATTGATGGTGTTGTAGTTTCTACACCAGATCATAATCATGCTATGATAGCCCTGGCTGCAATGCAGCTTGGTAAACATGTTTATGTTCAGAAGCCTTTAACACATGATATTTATGAAGCACGTGTATTAACTGAAGCGGCAAAACGCTATCAGGTAGTTACACAAATGGGTAATCAGGGTGCTTCTGGTGACGGAGTAAGGCAATTGAAGGATTGGTGCGAGGCTGGTTTAATAGGTAAGGTACATACCGTATACTGCTGGACTGACCGCCCTGTTTGGCCTCAGGGAATTTCGTGGCCTGCTACTAATGGTGTTGTTCCTAAAGAATTGGATTGGGATTTGTGGTTGGGCAGTGCCCCATATAAGCCTTATATAGACAAAATGGTTCCGTTTAACTGGAGAGGCTGGTGGGATTATGGTACAGGTGCAATTGGCGATATGGGTTGTCACCTTGTAGAACCTCCATTTAGCATTTTAGGTCTTGATACGCCTCTTGATGTTCAATGCAGTGTGGGTAGTGTGTATGTGGATGAATTTAAGAGGGGGTATTTCCCTGAAAGTTGTCCGCCATCAAGTCACGTGATCATGACCTTTAAGGGAACGAAAAGAACGAAAGGTGATTTACAGCTTCACTGGATGGACGGTGGTATTAAGCCCGTGCGTCCGGTAGAGTTAGGACCTAATGAGGCATTTGGCGATAATGGTGTATTGTTTGAAGGAACCAAAGGAAAAATGATCTGTGATGTTTATGGATCTAACCCGAGATTGCTGCCTTTATCAAGGAATGAGCATGATCATACTAAACAGAAAACCCCTAGGGTACCAGGTGGTGAAGATGGCCATTATACACAATGGGCCGAAGCTGCGATTGCAGGTTATGGAAAGATAGAATTAAGTTCTCCTTTTGAAATTGCAGGACCGCTTACAGAAACGCTATTAATAGCAAACCTGGCCATTAGAGGAACCGATGTTCAGCGGAGAAATGCTGATGGTGGAATCAGTTATCCAGGCAGAGACATTAAACTGATCTGGGATAAAGCGAATCTTAAGGTTACTAACTTTGATGAGGTGAACCAATTTGTTAAACGTAATTATCGTGCAGGATGGAGTTTGGGAGTGTAAATTTGCGTGTTCTGGTTGTTGGATGCGGTAACATGGGTAAATCTCATGCTATGGCCTATCACACCTTAGACGGCTTTGAAATATGTGGAATTGTATCGACCGGTAACAGTAAGGTTGTTGTAAATGAAAAGCTGGGTGGAGGTTATCGGCTGTTCAGTGATTTTTATGAGGCGCTTGAGGCTACAAAGCCTGATGCAGTTTGCATTTCTACTTATCCGGATACTCATGAGGCTTTTGCCGTTAAAGCACTGGAGAGCGGCTGCCACGTATTTATAGAGAAGCCTCTGGCGGATTCTGTAGAAGGTGCGGAGCGTGTTGCTGAAGCTGCGAGAAAGGCCGGTAAGAAACTGGTTGTTGGTTATATATTGCGTTATCACCCTTCATGGGAGAAGTTTATTGAACTTTCGCAGCAAATGGGTAAACCACTGGTAATGCGGATGAACCTGAATCAGCAAAGCCATGGTTCGAAATGGACCGTACACCGTAACTTGATGAAAAGTTTAAGCCCCATAGTAGACTGTGCGGTGCATTATATTGATGTGATGTGCCAGATGACCAGGTCAAGGCCTGTTCAGGTAAGTGCTATTGGTGCCCGGCTTACCGATGAAATACCTGAATGGAATTACAATTACGGGCAACTTCAAATTCGTTTTGAGGATGGTTCAGTTGGCTGGTACGAAGCAGGCTGGGGCCCAATGGTTAGTGAAACAGCCTTTTTTATTAAAGATGTTTTTGGCCCGAAGGGCGCGGTATCTATAGTTGCCAAAGAAGCATCGAAATCAGGAAAATCAGATTCAATTGATTCACATACTAAAACAGAATCAATAAAAGTACATTATGCTGATCTGGATAAAGATGATGAGTTTGCCAGGACCGATGAGTGGGTTGATCTTAAAGATGAACCGGATCATCAGGAACTATGTAATCGTGAGCAACGCTTTTTTCTGAGAGCTATTCAGGAAGATCTGGACCTTACTGATGCAACTGAAGATGCGGTTAATAGTTTAAGGATTGCATTTGCCTGTGATGAATCGGTGAGGACAGGGCAAATGGTGGTGTTGTAGTCATTTTTATTAACAATGGGAATAGGATGTGGAAAAAATGATTAGAGATTATGAAACATTGATTTGGTGCAAATCCAATAATTATTACCTTTAGAGCGTTATATCAAATATTTTTAAAATCTTAACTTAAGAAAAACATGGAAAAATTTTCAAAACTTAAACAACTTATTGCTGGAATCGAAGCAGATGCAGACAAATTTTATAATTCAGGTAATGGCGCAGCCGGTACTAGAGTTCGTAAAGCAATGCAGGATCTAAAAGGACTTGCTCAAGAGATCCGTACTGAGGTTACTGAGAAGAAAAATGCTAAATAGTATTATTTGAATTATACGAAAGGCCTGCAAGAGATTGCGGGCCTTTTTTTGTTTTATGCCATCGTCATTCTGACCTCGAAGAAGCTGCGAGGTCAGGATGACGTGGTGGTGATAGCGACGTGCAAATGTGAAAATATTTACTGCCCAGGCAACCTTGTTGTTTCTTACTCCGTACTAGGAGATATAAGTTCATTAAAACTTAAATAAGGCAGTAGCTCAATTAAATATGAATAGGATAAGAAAAATAACCCGATTGTTGGTGGTACTCATGCTGCTGCATTTTAGTGCCGGGGCGCAGAACTTTGTGAGCAAAAATATTAGAATAGGCTTATTCTCATCTACACCGCTAGAGGATATAAGGGCTGTAAGCGATAACGGTAATGCTGTTCTTGTTGCCAAAACCAGAGAAATAGTTGTGCAGCTAGCCGTTAAGACGCTTGAGTTTGACAGAAAGCTTATGCAGGAGCATTTCAACGAAAATTATATAGAGAGTGACAAATATCCTTATGCAAAATTTAAAGGGGTGATAGACCAGCCAGTGGATTTTACCAAAGATGGTAATTATGCTGTAACGGTTACAGGTATTCTTTCTGTACATGGAGTAGATAAGAAACGAACAATTCCAGGAAAAGTAACCGTAACCAATGGGGTTGTACAAATCAGTACAGAATTTAAAGTTGCCTGTGTGGATCATGATATTAAAATACCAAAGCTGGTGTTTACCAAGATTGCTGAGTTTATTACGATAAAAGCTGAAGGTAAGTTCAATTCATTAAAATAACCAAACCCATGAATAAGATTAAATATTTACTGATTTCCTTTTCGCTTTTTACACTGCATGCTCGAGCTCAGGAAGCGGACTCATTGTTAAAAGCCCTGGACAGCGGGGGTGTAGCTACTACTGTAGATGCCGCCTTTAAGTCGACACATGTAGTTTTATCTCACTCAAGTGAAACTCAAAAGAAACATGATCTGGATCTCAGGATCCGTCACCATTTTGGTGATATAGGCGGACGTTTTGGAAGTGCACACACTTTATACGGCCTGGATGTTGCAACAGATTTGTTTATTGGATTGGACTATGGGGTTACCGATGATTTTACTGTTGCAATAGGAAGAAGTAAGCAAGACGAACTTTTCAACTTTTCGGGTAAGTACAAGCTGCTAAAACAGAAGAGTAATAGTTCGATGCCGATTAATATGACCCTCTTTGCCCAGCTTGGCTGGATTGCCAGGGAGCCATTTAATGATGGCGAGTTTGGACAATATAGTGACAGATTCTCTTATTTCTTTCAATCTATTATATCACGTAAGTTTTCATCGCGCCTCTCTCTTGAGGTAATGCCAGGGTTTTTAGTGAGAAACAATATTGAGGATAGCGGTGATTCCAAAAACCTGTTTTCCCTTGGTTTTGCGGGAAGAATGAAAATTACTAAACGACTTTCTTTTATTGCCGATTACACTGTTGTAAATGGATTATCGAGACCCAAAGATTTAACGGAAACTTATTACAATCCATTTGGTGTTGGTTTGGAAATAGAAACCGGAGGGCATATTTTCTCTTTAAACTTCATGAATTCGGAGTATATAGTGGAAAATAATTTCATTCCAAATACTAAAAAATCGTGGAGCAAAGGCGGGGTTCGTTTTGGCTTCACTATATCAAGAAACTTTACCCTGTTTAAGTCAAAAAATCAGGATCCGGACAAGAAATCAAAAATTTACTAAACTAAAATCAAAAACTATGGAACGTGACGAATTTATCAAATCATTAGGGCTTGGCCTTGCATTGGTTTGCACAGGAACATGCCTTTCGAGCTGTGGAAAAAGTGGAAATGATGGTCCTGACGACAAACCTGATCCAGGACCAGGAAATAATACTGCCACAGTAGATCTTTCAACTCAACTAAAGGCTGTGGGTGACCAGGCGAAAGTAAATGGCGTATTGTTTTTTAGGATAGCTGATGGAAATACTGCTGCAGCATTTGTAGCAACAGAATCTATTTGTCCGCATCAGGGAGGTAGCTTGGTATGGAAACAGGCAGATAATAAAATACAATGTCAGTTGCACTTTTCTGAATACGCTACCAATGGATCCGTACTTCAGGGACCACAAGGTACGACCGGAAATACAAGAACGCTGAAAATTTATAGCACAGCTATTAGCGGAAGCAAACTTACAGCTACCATTGCATAGTAATTATCTCTTTTAGTAGCTTCATTTCTTTTAATGAAAATATTTATTTAGATTTCTTGATAATGTTGGTACGATATATGTAAATTGTACATAGTTATTAGGCTAATCTGACAGCAGAGTAACAGATATTCAATCAGCTATTTAAAAAGTTATGAAAAAACTACTTTCACTAATTGCTATGCTCAGTTTCTGTGTGAGCTTAAGTATGGCACAAACTGCTTCAACTGCTACTGCTAAAAAAGCAGCGACAACAAAAGCAAAAAAAGAAACTTCGAAAGCTAAAGAGACTGCTGCTGAGGCGAAGAAGGAAGCTGCAAAGGCTAAGGCTGATGCTAAAAAAGAAGCAACAGCAACCGCAAAGAAAGAAGCAGCAAAGGCTAAAGCTGACGCTAAAAAAGAAGCAACTGCTAAGACCAAAGCAACAGCCGATGCAAAAAAAGATGCAACCGAAAAGGTTAAAAAAGAAACTACAACTGCAAAAACTAAAGCTAAAGCAGAAGCAACCACTGCAGGAGCAAGATTAAAAAAAGATGGTACGCCCGATAAACGTTTTGCGAAAACAGCTGCAGCTCCAGCTAGTGATATAAAACTTAAAAAAGATGGCACACCGGATAAGCGTTTTTCTGCTACAGCTGCCAAAGAAAAAGCAGAGGCTCCTGTGAAGGAAGTTAAAAAGGAAGTAACAACAGTGAAAAAACAAACAACTACCGCTGTTGCCAATGCTGCTAATAAAGATTATAAGCCAACTGTAGATAGAACGCTGAAAGGCCCTAATTCTGAAGTAATTTATACCGGCCCGCGTGGAGGTAAATATTACATCAACAAAAATGGCAACAAAACTTATATTAAAAGAGAAGCAGAATAGTATAAAGGCTTAGTTTTAATAAAAAAGGCATCCAATTCCGGATGCCTTTTTTATTTTATTCTTTATCGCCAATTAACGTTCCTGATACATTCCAGGCGCTAAAACTTCCTCCCTCTGGTTTCCCTAACGGTATTGCTACCTGAAAGGTGTGTTTGCCAGGTTTAAGATCCGGTAAAGGGATTTCAACAGGTAAGGTAATTGTTCCAGGACACCAGTTAGAGCGGCTAAGATCCGAAGAGGACAAACCATTCCCAAAATTGCCTGAAGCAGGGTTTAAATATCTGTATGTTGCACAATCCTCTCGCCATGGAATAAAGTGATATACTCTTTTGCCATCCATAAAGATTTCGTTTTGTTTTGGTACAAATTCATCTCCGCCACCCCAGCCACCGTGACCAGTTGTAAGATATCTCATTTTTAGGTTTTTTACACCTTGCGGGATCTCCACAGTTACGGTAAGAGAATCCTGATCGAACATTGTGCCGTATTCCTGTCCCGACATTTCCATTAAATTGGTTGTGTTAAAAGCAGGCATTAACCATTTCTTTTCCTCTTTTTGACTTTCGCCCTCATAACCTGGATAGTATTTGAAGTACAGACTGGCTTTATGTCCGCCTTTATCATAGTTTCCTATAAAAACGCCTATCCACACTTCTCCTTGCAAACGCGGTAATAAGGATGTGATATCCTGTTTGTAGACAACCGAATCGGCCCAGTTATACCCTTTTATTTTTGCCTGTGGATTAAAATGGTTTACCCCAAAAGAAGTGAAAAAACGCATTAACTCAAGCGGAGGTAAATAGTTGTCGGTAGCCGTAACTCCTTGGTATTTCTTTCCATTTCTGGCTGAATAAACAGGAAGTACCTGAATACCGCTCTGCAAAGCATTAAGATAAGAGATGGATTTGTCGGTAGGGATCATAAACACAGAACCTGTACGGTCATATGCGTCCCCGTTAGAATGTTGTGCTAATTCGATAAATAATTGTTGACCAACTTTTGTTGGCGGTAGCTTTACTTTCTTAAGAATAACAGTTCCACCAGAGAAATGGTAAGTGACATTAGATTGTTCTCCGACAGGATTTTCTGTTTTGTTGCCAAAACTAATCTGCTCATTATTGAAAATGGTAAGCGTAGTGTAGCGGCTTTCGATTACTTGTCGCTGGTATGCTGGTTCATCTAACATGGTACCCCAGCTTTTTGGCCAGGCAAGTTCTTCGGGGGTTACTGTACGGTACTCGATGTTCTTTGCAAAGGTTTCGGAATTACCATTACGAATGGTTTTAAGAACTAAGCCTAATTCGGGGGCAATTGAAATGCTTGGTGTTCCTTTAATTTTAAGGTCGTTTGTATACCACACCTCGATGGTGTTGGAACGAACAAAGACTTTAGCCTTTTTACAGGGAATGCCCAATATTGTGTCTATTCCTGGAAGCAATTCTGGTTTTACGTATTCAGAGAAGGGCTTTTTAAGTGTGTATGCTATAGCATTGCTGTTTTGTATCTGATAACTTGCCTTTTGAGCAATTTGCAGATACTGCTGTTCGGTCTGACGACCCTGAGGTACCAGATGTACCTGGTTACCTTTAACGAACATTTTTTGCTCTGCCTTTGTTTCTTTTCCGTTATTTCGGAATCCATAGGTAACAACAGCTTCCTTGGCTTTTGTGTTTATTTGTGAAAACGATGGAGCACTGATTAAAAATAGTGCAAACCCTAATAGAACTACTCTCATGGGGCATAAAGTTATGAATTATTTTACCTCAAGTACTTCTAAAAAGAGTTCGAACATTTCCTCTGGTTTAAATGGTTTAGAGAGAATATAGAGAATGCCCATTTCTTTAAGCCTAAGTCTCACTTCTTCAAGTACATCGGCAGTAAAAATGATTACTTTGGTTTCCGGATAGGTTTCTTGTATGTATTTAGATAGCTGATAACCATCCATACCCGGCATGTGCAGATCTACAAGAACAACATCAAACTTTTCCTTTTTTAGAAATTCTATGGCAGTATAGCCATTGTCCGCTTTATTAGCATTGATCCCAAAACGACTTAATTGGCGGGTGGCGACGAGTAAATTTGTAGGATTATCGTCAACAATCAACAACTTAAAATCAGGTAGGGCAGGGAAATCAAATTCGAATGCGTTTGATTTCTTTTCCTTTAGTATTGGTAAGGCCTTTTTGAAGTCAATTTGGAACTCGAATATTGATCCTATGGACGGTTTACTGATTAAGCGAATTTCGCTTTTGAAAAGCCTTACTAAACCTTTGGTAATGTTAAGTCCCAATCCGCTTCCTTCTTGTTGCCTGTGGGAATCCTGGTGAACCTGATGAAACTTGTCGAATACCAGATTATGTAGATGTTCAGGAATTCCAATTCCAGTATCGGAGATTTTAAAAAGGATAGATGCATGATCGTCTTGATCGACAAGCGTTTTTAGGGTGATGCTAACCTCTCCTTTTTCGGTAAATTTGATGGCATTAGCCAATAGGTTATTTAATATCCTTGTTAGCCTGAGATCATCAATCATTAAGGACTCAGGTGTTTTGTAATCATGATGGAAATTTAGGGCAAGGCTTTTATTTTTAGCGAATGGTAGAAACTGCTTGTAGACATTATTTATAAGTGATATCAGATTTGTAGGGGCTTCATTTAATTGCATCTTTTTACTTTCAATCTTTTCCAGATCTAATATGTCGTTTATAAGCCCCAATAAATGATTAGAAGAGTATCTTAGATGATCCACATACTCTTTTATATCCTTGTTCGAAGATGTTGCCTGATCCAAGAGATTGCTGATGCCAATAATTGCATTTAAAGGAGTCCGAATCTCATGACTCATAATGGAAAGCGTCTCTGTCCTTTTTCTGGCAATTTGTTCAGCAAGATTTTTGGCCTCAATAAGCTCCAGCTGGTTGTTTTTAATGTCTGTAATATCTTTCAATATTCCTCTGAACAATCGAACATTGTTGTTTTCCATTATTGGAACGCCTGAGATCCTTACCCATTTTTTATTCCTTTTAGCTGTTATGAGCTCTAATTCAATGTCGAAGGCAATATTTTTGTCAAGCGAATTTTTCAGCGCTTTTAATAATTTTGTTTTATTCTCTTTGTCAAATGATTGTGGGACATTGATACTATTGATTACCATATGCGGATCTGATTCGTTGATTTCGTAGATCTGATTCGTTAAAAATACTTCTTTACTTATCGTATCATATTCCCAACCACCCATTTTTGAAATTTGATGACCTATTTCTAGCAAGTTGTTGATCCTTTTGAGCTCTAAGCTATTCTTTTCAAGCTGATCGGTCATCTCTTTTTTAGCTGTAATATCCTCAATGATACAGATTATCCTGGCATCAGTATTAATGGAATCGATTTTTTGAAACTTAGCACAATACCATAGCGACTTAGTTGGGTCAAAATCTGGATAGATGCATTGTTGTCTTTCTCCAGTACTAAGTAATCTGACTATGCAGTCAATAAAGATATCTCCAAACTTGCCAAAAACTTCCGGGATACTCTTATTGATAAAGAATTCGGGTGGCATGAACAATTTAGATTTATCTTTTGTCCAAACCCGCTTAATTACAGATTGTTCGGTTAATTCCAGAATTACATCATCAAGTGCTTCAACCAGCGATTGCAAATTATGAGCGTCATTATCCATAGGTAGGTAGTGGTAGATTTAAAGTTTGTAATTATTTGGTTAGTTGTGTCGACTTGTTATGTAATCCTCTAATCGTAGCAAAACTTCCCCGTTTTCTGCCTGCAAATAAATAGCATTGTTGTAGGAATTGTTCGGGATGAAGGTTTTTGCCTTGGTTGTAGGATAAAACACACGTTTTTCTTATTTTTATATACTTTAGATATACAACATCCATGCCTCATTTTAAAGCCAGTAAAATTGGAAGTTTCTGGATTGCTAACTTATTTTGAATAGTGACAGTGAAGGTATAGTTAATGGAAAGTAAAATACCTGAATTTAGGCTATTTGTTAAGTGGCTGGTAATCTTGCGTATATTTTTTTAATGCGGTTTTTTTAGAAAATTATCAAAATAGATTTGCGCTTATTCGCATGTTTTTATATCTTTGGCGCTCCTTAAGGGGAAAGGCCTTGGTAGCTCAGTTGGATAGAGCAACGGTTTTCTAAACCGTGGGTCAGGGGTTCGAATCCCTTCCAGGGTACAAGAAATTTATTTCTTAATTAAAGGCGACATTGCTCCAGATGTCGTCTTTTTTTTGCCTCTATTTTTTTAATATTGATTTAGTCAGGAGCTAATAGGGCTTCGATCCAGAATATTTAAAGATCATTACAAGTTATCGATTTAAATCTTAAATACTTGAAAAGGAGCGTGTAAGGCTGTTGTTTGGAATAATTTTAAATAATATTGTTTAGAATTATTTTAAATAGTAGGTTTGTGCCGATCAAACAAATTTCAACTATGATAAGAATTTTTACCAATTGTATTATTTTGCTCTTATTTTCTGCAAGTCTGTCATTTGCGCAGACTGGAAATATTGGTGGCTCAGTAAAAACCTCCGATGGAAAACCCGCAGAACTTGTAACTGTAAATATTAAAGGAACAGGTAAAACAGCCTTAACAGATAAAAGAGGATCGTATGAGCTAAAGAATATTAGAACAGGCAAATATATTCTGACTGCAACATTTATTGGTCTGGCAAAACAAGAACAGGCTATTGAAGTAAAATCGGGAGAAACTGTATCTGCTGATTTTGTATTGAATGAGAATTCCGATCAATTACAAGAAGTAATCATTTCTTCCAGAAATACTAACAAAGTAACTGCTGCAGTTGCTAAGATGCCTTTAAAAAATCTGGAGAATCCACAGGTATATAGTTCTGTTTCTTCTGAAATATTAAAACAGCAAGCGATTAGTAACTATGATGATGCGATGCGGAATATTCCCGGAATCGCAAGAACATGGGAATCTACAGGAAGGGGAGGTGATGGAGCCTCTTATTTTGCGCTCCGTGGTTTTGAAGCGCAGCCAAGTCTGATCAATGGATTACCTGGCCTGACCAGTGGAAACCTTGATCCGGCAAGTGTGGAAGAGATACAAGTGATGAAAGGACCTTCTGGGACATTGTTTGGAGCAAGCTTTTATGGCTATGGAGGGATTATCAATACCATTACTAAAAAACCGTATTATGAGTTTGGCGGTGAAGTAGCCTACAACCTAGGTAGTTTTGGTTTGAACAGGGTAACTGCAGATATAAATATGCCTTTGAGCAAAACTGAAAAAATTGCAATGCGTATTAATACTGCCTACCATACAGAAAACAGTTTTCAGGATGCCGGATTTAAAAAGTCTTTCTACATAGCACCTAGTTTGGCTTATGAAGTAAATGATAGGCTTTCCTTTCAGGTATTGACAGAAATTTTGCAGGAAGAAAGGGCTGCTCCTCCAGTCTTTTTTAATACTAATAGAGATACAACGCTCATCTTTAAAAACCTAAAAGAGCTAAACCTAGACAGGAACTTGTCTTTCACCAGCAACGATCTGACTATAAAAAATCCAAGATATAATTTGCAAGGTCAGATGCTTTATAAACTATCAGATCAATGGACTTCACAAACTGTGGTTTCCAGAGGGAACGTAAAATCAGATGGCTATTATACCTATATCTGGGATGATGCATACCTGAATATGGGGGGCGCGAACAGGGACAATTATTTTGACCAGTATTTCCATAAAGAACAACAAACCACTAATACAACTGATATACAGCAGAATTTTAATGGCGATTTTAAAATCGGAAGTCTGAGGAATCGAGTTTTGATAGGGTTGGATTATTATACCCGCAATGTAATTGACAATGGCTCGGCTTGGGCTTTAGTAAGACAGGTTACACCTCAGAACAGTGAAGTTGAATTTGATAAAGATGGAAAAGAAATTCCTCCGGTATATTTAACGCAAGCTTTGGTTGATAATGCGCTGGCGGATGCAGGAGCAGGAAGTCGTACCAATATCAAGAACAGTACCTCCAGCGCTTATGTATCAAACGTGCTTAATTTTACTCCTTCATTAAGTGTTATGGCTAGCTTAAGGATGGATTATTTTGATTCCAAGGGTGATCTTAAAGATACTGAAGATGATTATAATCAATTAACCTTCTCGCCTAAATTTGGGGTTGTTTATCAGCCTATACTGGATAAGGTGTCGATTTTTGCGAATTACATGAATGCGTTCTTTAATGTAGCGCCACGTGAAGTATTTGACGAGAATAAAGTAAGCCTAGGCGTAAAATCATTTAAACCTGAGCAAGCTAATCAATGGGAAGTAGGAGTGAAAGCTAATTTCTTTTCTGATAAGTTGTTTGCCACTTTCTCTGTTTATGATATCAGAGTTGCAAACAGGGTTTATGATACACCAACTTCTTCCGTGCAAGGTGGAAAAACAGGAAGCAAGGGTTTTGATTTGGATTTAAGTGCAAATCCTTTTCCTGGTTTTAATATCATTGCAGGAGTTAGTCACAGCAGAATTAAAGTGCTTAAAGGAAACACAGGTGAGCCCACTGATTTTTACAACGAAGTAGGAAGTGCACCAGGTGGTCAGGGACCTCAGGATCTGGCAAATTTATGGGCTACTTATAAATTTGGATACGGTAAATTAAAAGATTTCGGGATCGGGTTAGGTGGAAACTATGCTGGTGTATATAAGGTAATAGATAATAGTGTAACAGGAGTTTTTGAATTGCCAAGCTATACCTTGTTAAATGCAAGTTTATTTTACAACTCAGACAAATATAGGTTTACCTTTAATATGAATAACCTGACCAATGAAGATTATTACATTGGTTACTGGTCTGTTAATCCACAAAAACCAAGGAACTTTGCGGCAAGTTTTGCTTATAAATTTTAACTTATGAAGGCTAAAACAATAAAAAAATGGTTTGAAGTTCATAAATGGACCAGTCTTATTTGTACGGTTTTTTTGCTCATGCTATGCCTGACTGGTTTACCTCTGATATTTTATGAGGAAATTGATCATTTACTGGGCAAGGAAGTAGAAATGCCTGCTGTTCCTCCTGGAACTCCAGAATTGTCAAAAGATGTTGTACTGCATGAGGCCTTAAAACACGTACCCGTAAAGGCAATAAAGTATGTGTCATGGGATGTAAAAGAGCATCCTGGTGAAATGTTTGTTGTTGTGGCCGATTCAAGTGAGGCGCCCATTGAAGGAGATCATTACCTTAGGATGAATGAGTATACTGGTAAGGTAATGGACACGCCGCCCAATGAAATGGATTTTATGCTGGTGATGTATTACCTGCATGTAGAAATGCTGGCGGGCATACCCGGTAAACTTTTCCTGGGGCTGATGGGGCTGCTTTTTATTGTTGCTATTGTTTCCGGTATAGTATTATATGGTCCGATTATGAAGCGTTTTGATTTCGGAATGATCAGGACAGAGAAATCATCGAGATTAAGGTGGTTGGATTTGCATAACCTGCTTGGAATTGTAACACTGGCCTGGGCATCGGTTGTTGGACTTACAGGTGTGATAAACACCCTGGTTGACCCAGCGCTGGACAAGTGGAAGTCTAGTCAGCTTGCCGAAATGGTTGCGGGATATAAGAATAAACCTAAGGTAACAGGAACTTTAAGTTCTTTGGATGCTGCTGTTAAGACAGCTAAGGCAGCCGCTCCCGGAATGGATGTCTCTTTTGTTGCCTATCCGGGAACACTTTACTCCAGTAAGTATCATTACGCAGTGTACATGATTGGAACTACTCCGCTAACTTCAAGGATTATCAAACCGGCGCTAATAGATGCCAAAACTGGGGAATTGACAGGCATGAGAGATCTGCCATGGTATTTGAAAACAATCTTTATCTCCCAGCCATTTCACTTTGGTGACTATGGGGGTATGCCGATGAAGATACTCTGGGCGATTTTCGATATCGCTACTATTATTGTATTGATTTCCGGAATTTACCTTTGGCTTGCCAGGCGCAAGGCGAAGTCGGCCCAACTTAAAAGGCTTATGGGAGAAGCCGAATCGCTCACCTTATCAACTGTTCAAGAGAATGAAGAATAATAATAACGTGTTTTTCAAAGTATGGGGTATCCCTATTTTACTGGGAGTGATAACAATTTTAGGCTTGTTATCAGCAATAATGGGAGTAGGAGTATGGCATATCGTGTCATGGATTGCCTTAAGTATTCCGGTTTATGTTATGTTTAGGTACGGATTAAAGTATTTTAAATAGGTCTTTCTAATTTTTCTGGTTGTGGTTTAGCGAGTTAGGGATATTTTGTAAGAAATAGTGTATAAATGTTTGCGTGGTGGCTGAATTTTCCTACTTTTGCATCCCGCTTCGGAGGAAGGGAAACAGTGAAAAAGGAAGGTGAAAAAGAGTTTCAAAAAAGATTTGCAAAACAGA
>Ga0065704_10070183_pt1 | contig 120256 bp, 50 predicted proteins | sample SwiRhicommuniRL2_FD_59091 | JGI IMG/M metagenome (GOLD analysis project Ga0065704, IMG submission 59091) | Switchgrass rhizosphere bacterial communities from Rose Lake, Michigan, USA - RL2 v2 (version 2) | ecosystem: Host-associated > Plants > Roots > Rhizosphere > Soil | place: East Lansing, MI | reverse complement strand
TAAATATCAACTAAGAATCAACCAAACATCTACTAAATATTACAATTATTTTTTTATAATTATTTAATAATAGAAGATATTAAAAAGATATTAAAAATAACTAATTTATGTATTTTATATTTTATCTATATAATCTCCTTTAGTAGAGGAGATACACGCAGGTAATTGAGGTCTAATAATTGGTTTATATAAAGATGTACAATTCCAATTTTAGTTTTATTAATTATAATGTTGGCAGGAGCTGAATTTATCACTAGTAGATATAAGACTTTATAAATATTACGATATATATATGATAGATCACTAAAGGGAATTTGGAGGTTCCGGCTCTAGCTGATAACTGCGCTATTTAATTGCTTAGTATTCACTAGCCACTATTCGAAACTCTTCTGATCAATCCTGAGGTTAGCGAAATATTTGCTCAGTATTGCTTAGTATTGACTATTCTTAACTCTTAAATATTCACTATTCAAAATTCTTATTCACAATATTCACTCTCAGAATGCTAATAAAGTTAATTAAAGGTGGGATATTGATAAACGGTATAAAGAATAATTTTTTTAAGAAAATCAAAACTAATACTTAAACTGACAGAGGTTAATAATAAACTGATCAAATCAGAGAAGAAAATTAGCAATATTCACTAATCGAATCTATTATGATTCACAAATACTGAGCGTAGTGAAGTATTTCAATATTCACTATTCAAATTCGTATAATCTGCAATTTTCACTATTCGAAACTCATATAATTCATACAATTCACTATTCAAATCTCATAGAACTCATATAATTCATATAATTCATATAATTCATATAATTCATATAATTCATATAATTCATACAATTCACTATTCAAATCTAATGATTCACTATTCAACTCTCTTATATTCACAAATATTTCACTACGCTCGGTATTCATTATATTCAATATAAGAGATTCTTAGAGTTCATTATATTCACTATTCAACTCTCGATTCACAAATACTTCGCTACGCTCAGCATATGTCTCTCAGTATTTGTTTAATTAATCAAAAATCTCTTCTCAGCTTCCTTCCAGTTAATAACATTCCATATAGCCTTGAAATAGTCTACCTTGACATTTTGATATTGCAAGTAATAAGCATGTTCCCAGGCATCAATTGCAACTAATGGAACTAATGGTCCAGTGACAGTATCCTGGTTCATGGTGGTAACTACATCCAAAGCACCTCCGTTTTCCTTGTTCTTAACAATGAAAGCCCATCCAGAACCTTGGATTCCAGCAAGTTTGGCATTGGTGACAGATTTCAACCCATCAAGAGATCCATACTGCTCAATGACCTTCTTTGCAAACTCGGAAGCTTCGGCTGGAGGTTCTCCACCACCCTGCTTTTCTGGTAACAAGTTCTTCCAGAACAAACAATGGTTGGTGTAACCACCACCGTGGAAATTGATTGCCTTTTGTAATTCAATTGTCTTCTTGACTTCTCCCTTAGCCTTGGCCTCGGCGTGTTGTTCAATGGCTTGGTTGTATCCATTCACATACGTTTGGTGATGTTTGGTGTAGTGTAATTCGTTGATTTGGGCCGAGATGTGAGGTTCAAGGGCGTTGAAGTCCCAATCCAAGTCTGGAAGTGACACCTTGGTTCTAACAGCACTAACGGCGATGTTGGTGGTGAGAGTTTTACGTGCAGTGGTACCAATGGTTCTTAAAGAAAGCATTTTAGTGTTGATCCTTTAGAAAAGAGTCGGGGTTAAATTGCGGTGCTTATATATTTTAGGGATACCGCGGAATTGATTGGTGGAGCGCGCAATGACCCCGAGCGATGGATAATGCGTGAGAGCCCTTGTCCTGGATGTAATTGCTCCGCTATATAAATGTGGTTAGCTTAGCGTCTTGGCTGCAATTCGTAGGGTGGATTGAATAGTGGAATGAACGGTGGGCTGGATTGCGTATTGAATTGGGGCTGAATTGGGTCTGAATTGTGGATCTCATATCTCATCGGCGAACGGGCCGTGAAAATTGGCTACTTGTGCGAAAACGTTTCTGAAAATAGTGAGTGCACTTGCTTAGAACTAGTGAGATTTAGTGACTCCAAATGATTATTAATGAGATTTAGTGAGATTTAGTGAGTCTAGATCAATCTTAGTGAGATTCAGTGACTTATTGAATACATCTCTCGTTAATACTTGAATTATTAAAGGTTTTTAGAGGTGGTTGAGCTTAGTATGTAATTACTGGGAACTTATCAATTACTGAGAAGACAACTAAGAATACCAATGAGACTATTTGATAAGTTAGTGGGTACCAGAAATATATCGTCTGCCTAATTACAATTGCAGGAGATAAGTATGAGGGAACCGATCCGTTCTCTTCGTAGTAAGGGCTGCAAATTATTTAGCTTTGAAGGCTTTATATATGAAGATTATATGCAGTACTCGAATATCGGTAGATTCGGCTAGTGGAATAAAGATCAAAATTGCCCCTAATAACTAAGTTAGCAATTATACTAACGTGAATTAGCCCTATTATATCATACACCAATTTCCGGAAAATTTAACCAATAACTACCCCCAATAGTCAGCATGGAGTGTTGGTAATATAATCTTTGAATACTGAGCGCACCGAAGTATTCAAAATTAGTGAACATTTAGTAAATTGTAGTGAATACTGAGCATATACTGAGCTAAGACTAAGCAAATACTTTGGTACTCTCAGTATTTGTGAATTAAAAGAGTTTTGAATAGTAAATGGTGAATAGTTAGATTTAGTAAATTGTAGTGAGTATTCATGGAAATAAGTGAATATTAGCAGTAAGTAGTGAATCTAACTGAATATTAATGGAGATTAGTAAATATTAATGGATCATAGTGAGATTTAATGGAGATAACTGAGATTTAATGGAGATAACTGAGATTTAATGGAGATAACTGAGATTTAATGGAGATTAGTGAATTTTTTACTTCGCTGTGCTTAGTATTCACTATAAATGAATAAAATTACCTTTTATGAACTCCGAGAGGTGAAATAGGTACCGATCTACGAGAAATAATTGATATGGGAGAAGTAAGGTAAAATCGAGCTACAATATCCCAATGGTTATTTAACTATTATCCTCTCTCTTAATCCTTCTTTTAATATCTGGAATTACGGACCCAGTTTTAGCAAATTATCGGAGCTTCGGAGTTGATTCGATCTCCGAGATCTCGACCTCTCCGCAATTCGAATTCAAAAATTGGACAATTAATCTAGCCACCAGCTCTGATGCCTAATAAGTATAGTATGTAATTTTATCTGGTATTACAAGTATTAAAGTTGGATGTAATCGAAAACAATACTTAAAATATGAGATATTTAGTACATTTAATATATTTAATATATCTTAGTATATAATGTATTTATAAGACGTTTATTTTCAAATAAATCTTTACTATATATATCTTTAAATCTTATGGAATCATATTGTTATTAGATATCATTAAATATAGGCAATATTATATCTTATAAATGGTTGTTTTAACTACTTATTATTATGCTGATATTATTAAAGTTCTAATAACTAATTTAAGATAGAGTAATAATAATAATAAAAGTATGGCTTTGTTCTAATGTCATGGTCTAGTATTCTTTGTCCTGTGGTGGTTTTAATATAATGGTTGCAAAAAATGAAGAGTCGATTTCATTTATGTGTTGCGGAATGGATGTTTTACGTAATAATTTGCAGCCACTAGAGTCGAATATATTACGTAGATTACTTTGATTATTTAGATTGTTTGGATTACTCAGATTACTCAGACCATCAGAACCAAAATTGCCCCTTTTCTCTAAGACTTTACTAAGATTCTACAATACATATCACCCAGTATTCCAGATTCTGACCTAATGAAATGACTATTATATATACAATAGGTATGTAAGTTAGGTATCTCATTACCTTACATTCTATCAACAGGAGTCAACCCCAACAAGACCATACCATTATATAATACTTGTCTCGCAGAAGCATACAATGCCAATCTTGCGACGGCCAACTCTTTTTCTTGACCAGCAACCCATAAGATATCATAACATTGAGAAACAATATGAGTCAAGTTGAACAAATAAGTCACCACAGTAGAAGGTTCATGAGTGGTCAATGCTCTCTTTATAACATCAGGATATTGAGCCAAGGTTCTGACCAACTTTTCAGCACAATCTTCGACCAACAAATCAAAGTTTGCACTCTTCAACTCTTCTTCAGTAATGTCGGACTTTCTTTGTACAGATCTCAAACGAGAGTGGGCATATTGCAAGTATGGACCAGTGTCACCTTCGAACGAAAGCATTCTGTCCATTTTGAACTCATAGTTGTTGATTCTCTTGGATTGCATATCTTGAATCATTACTGCACTGATACCGACCAAATCAGCGATCTTTTCAGGGTCTTCGATCTGGGCATACTTGGCAGGATTCTTCTTCATAACTTCATGCATATTTTCCTTTGCTTCTTCCAAAATATCATCTAAGAATACTACAGTTCCCTTTCTGGTGGACATACCCAACACCATACCAAAGTTTACATGTTGCAAGTCCTTTGCCCAAGGTAAATCCATTTGTTTCAAGATTTCAAAGAATTGAGCAACGTGCAAATCTTGTTGACAAGCAATCACATAGATCATTTTGTCGAAGTTGTAAGTGGATTTACGTTTGATGGCTTCACCCACATCACGAGTCAAGTATAACGAGGTACCGTCGGACTTTTGAACCAAACATTTACCCAACTTCTTGTTGAATTTGGTTAAATCGATCAATTTAGCACCTCTGTCTTCGTGAATCATGTTTTTGGCCTTGAAAATTTCAATGACTTCGTCCATCTTTTCGGTGGAAACTTGCGATTCTCCAGAGTAAACATCGTAGTTGATGTTAAGTCTAGCATAAGTGGAAATATACTTTTGAATGGATAAGTCTCTGAACTTCTTCCAGATAGCTAAAGCTTGTTCGTCACCGTCAGACATTCTCTTGAAGTAAGCTCTGGCTTCTTCGTCGGTTGCAGAACCTTCTCCTTCTTCCTTAATGACATTGTTAATTTTAACATACACGTCGAATAAATGGAGAATAGGTTGTTGGGCCAATAATTCTTCAGAACCGTATCTTTCGAACCCTACGGCCAAAATACCAAACTGTTTTCCCCAATCTCCCAAGTAGTTGATTCTGGTGACATCCCATCCTGCTTTTTCATACAAGTTTGCAAGGAACCCTCCAATAATAGTGGATCTCAAATGGCCGGCGTGGAATGGTTTAGCGATGTTTGGAGACGAGAATTCAACAATCACTTTCTTGTTTAAACCGATTGGCAAACTACCGTAAGAAGAAGTTCTACTCAAAACATCCTTAATGACCAAGTTGTATAACAAAGTCTTGTCAAAGAAGAATTGAAGGAAAGGACCTTCAGCCTTAATGGCGGACAAGAACTTACCCTTTTCAAATTGTTCAGACCACTCTAAGGCCTTATCTTTTGGATTAACACCCTTCAATCTCAATCTTGGGACAGGGATAATCAAGTCACCCTTTTCCATGGTTGATGGCGAGTCTAACGATTGGAAAATGATATCCTTATCAACTCCTGAAACTTTGGACAATTCGGAACTGATATAGTTTCTGAATACATCGACAACATTGAACTCAGGATATGAACTTTCAATGGCGCTTGGTTGGGCTAATCCAAGTTTGGATAACCCCTCGGTGATAGTCTTGACGTTGAACGAACTCATGGTGTTTCTTCTAGTTAAGGGGGTGTGAAGAAAGCGCCGTAAATGTAGCATGGGGTGTTGGTTGAGTTGTAGAAGTCTAAAAATTTTCGATGATGAGTAATTGGTAGGGGCACGATATTTGTTAGTTGAGTGAGATAAGACATGGAGCTGGGGAAGAGTAGGAAATGGTGGAGGCATGAAGCGGTAGAGGTGGTTGTTAAGTGATCTAGTTAATTTAGTTAAGTGATTTAGTTAAGTTATGTATCTATATTTATGGAGAAGTTATTAATTTTTTATTAGTTACAGACATTTTGTAAGATGAGAGAAGATTTCTAGTAGGGGTACCTCCATTTCAATATAATAGTAACTCACCATATGTTTGGAGATATATAGAACATCAGGTATATGTGGATCTGCAAGAGGATCCCTAATTTAAGACATTTTGTGAAGCTTAACTTGAAGAAATGTTGAAATTGGCTGCAAAAAAGTACAAGAAAATAGGTACATAGTTTGTAAGGAAAATGGTGCATTGACTTGGAGAAACAGAGTATAGTTAGAAAAAAGTACGCTAACTAGAAGAGCCTGTTTATAAGGAAGAAGAAATATAGTTCGTAAGGGATTAATTCCTAATCTTGGAATTATATCTGAAGCTTCTACTCATTGTTTTATCTTGATGGCCCAATATTCATGAGAATAGTCCTCGGTATAATTTAATTTATTGGAGAATTGAAGAATAGAAGAACCGGTAGAATGTTGAAGACTAGTATAAGATCAGTACTAGAAGCTGATCAATATCATACCACCGAGTAATATTTGGTCTAACGAGACTTTAATATACCTTGGCCCTGGGTTTCCTTTGAGTAAGACCTATGATTGAACAGTAATGAGATCCATAATTCCTCAATTCGGAAGAGTCGTGGATTCTTAGGTGACTATTAGAGTAAAATTCTCCGACTCAATTTAATATTTAGCTCATTTCATTTTCTACTATATTTATCCCGCCATATATAAATCTGATATGGTGTAGAATTAGAGCCCTAAAATAGTCTAAAGTTCACAATTTGACCACAATATGCCCCAGACCCTGAATATGAGCTCGTGGTCTTTTGAGAAATGGAATATTCTGCATATTCTGCTGATTAAGTCCCCTTGGTACGATTCTATAACTTCATTTTATCAAACATGTAGAGTTTTAAATCTACTTTTATCCCGCGCACGCATTTGGTGATCTAAAAATTGACCCTTCATCTATAACGGCAAAATCCACCAAACAACTATGGACACAGAAAAAGTTACCAAGCTTCAGGAAATGGGCTTCTCTGCCGAAATGGCAGAGGACGCATTGAAGTCTTCCAATAATGACCTTGAAAAGGCTATCTCGTATTTATTCGGAGAACCAATTGAAATCAAACCGCTGGCGGAGCCAACTCCTCCAAGTGAACCTCTCCCACTGAATTATGAGGACACAGTGGCTATACTGAATGTTGAAGATATTCCACATTTTGATAAGGGTAAGCCGTCGTATTATGACAATGGCACCGATCGATACTATGAAAATGGCAATGATCGATACTACGAGAATGAACCCCAGTATGATGGAAACGAATATATGTCAGGACCCAACTTTCCTGACAACTTCAATGCCTATAACGGATCTCAGAGACTGTTTGATACAGGCTCTAGACCAGGGTACGAGTCAAGAAATGGTGCTTCTGAACACCAACATATCGAACATTATGATTCGCTAGTTGATATTTTCGACCAGGTAGCCAGTTTCAAACGGAACGACCTTAATCCACCCACAATCTTACCTCACAATGCATCTTATGTAGAAAACTACTTGATTCCACTTTTGATAATCGTGTCACAAGTGAACCAGTTCAAATCATTAATGCTTTCAAAAACCGGTTTCGATTATGGTTTCGATGAGAATTGGTTCAATAACAAGAGTAAGTTAACTTTAAAACTCGATGAAGACGAAGAGAAAAACTCTTCTTTGCGGTTTATAATAGAAATCCAAAGAGCTGTTTCGTTTTTGTCACCTCTCAGTAACAGATTGTTCACTGGGTCAAGCAATTTGTTGAAGAATTTACCTAATGATTTCAAGAGTGAACTTGCCAATACTATTGAGGATGCTGATGAACTTTTCCCCAAATTCTATGCCAGTTTGAGCAAAAATTATGAAAATGCTTTTGGTGGTGAGTTTGATTTGGAAAAGCTCTTCAAATCTCACGTAGAAAGTGGTGTTGAAGAAGATATGAATGATTTATTTGTGCTCCCAATTGAACTGGAGTCTAGGGGCTCCGATATCTATCAATCGTTGAACTCCATGTTTTGGGGAGATGACGAAAGTATCGGAACGATCCGATTTGCAGAAATCGCCCCGATTATGACTATTCAATTGTGTGGAGAAGAAGACAGATTCCACCAAGAATCATTCATTCTAAATGAGATCTTCTATCCCGAAATATATAGCTCCAAATTCTCCACTGCAGTGATTGAAATGGACCGCAAACGCAATGAAATAATCCTGTTGAGATCCAGTATCTCCAACAAAATCATGTCTCTCAACTCATTTGAAGGCAAAAAGATCAAGAAAGTGCTCCAGAATTCCATTTCCCACTTAAAACTAAGTGAAAACAACGAAGCAGTTCAAGATTTGACCAATTTATCTCAAATGATGACAAGAGAGACGGAAGAATTGACTTCAAAATTATCCGAGATAAACGACGAATATGCCAGTCTAGATCTTTCCAGCCACAAGGCCATCTTAAATTACATTGAAAGCGATAGTAAGTTTGAAACTCCAACACCATACCAACTTATCGGAGTAGTTTTTTCAGCCACCGAATATTTCTACAAGAGTAAGGGAAATACCACTCCAGAAGAAGATTGGGTATACTTCAAAGCTTTATATGGAAAAGATAACAAAGTATACGACTACACAATGGAAACGATGGAATTCCAGAGTGTCAAATTGGTGGTTGGAGAACGAACCAAGGATTCTAGCCAAAACATGTTCCTATTCTATGCCATTCAAAGTTCGCTTTCTCAGGAAGAAATTGAAGTTTCTGACCAGCTCAAATCCTTTTTCGTTAGAGATAATGAAGTACTTGAACTGTCACCGACTAACGTTGAAGAAAATGAAACTCCGGAAGATAGTGATATGGCCATAGATAGTTCTAGTGACGAAGAAGGACCGGAGGTTGTTGAATCTATGAGCGAAGTCAGAAAAATCAACAGGGTAAATACAACAGAGTTGGGTAGCTCGGAACAGAACACGGTAAACACCACAGAATTGGGGAGCTCTGAACTGAATACTACAGATTCAAAGTTATTAGATATCTGATGAGAATATGAGATATAGCTAGAGTCTGGTTAGAAACTGGTTGGAAACTGACCGAGCTCTTGATGGTTTTCGGTCTGTAGGCTATTAAATCTGCTGTTTAAACAACCGGTCTTAATAATTAGATCTGAGCCTAACTGAATTTAAAGACCCGAAATTAATGAACCTGAACTGGGGTGAATCTAGCCTGGCGTGAATCTCACTGACTCCAACTGCTAGATCTATAGATTCTGACGATATATCGTCCAATGAGTAGATCTTATCTTACAGATATAAGGATTGTACTGGTGAGAACTATAATCTAACATACACCAATACTTGAATCACTACTAGAATCACTATTAGAGTGTCACTACACTTCAACCAAGGCTTCGTCACTACTTTACAGACTCTAATCCGTCTCCATTTAGTTATAGCTCTCTCTTTCACTCTCTATCTCTGTAGTTAATTATATCACTATATGCAGTACCGAGAATCAAAATCAACAAAATTGAGTGGAGAATTAACACCCACTTAACCCACCAACAACAGCAGAAATGGCTTCTGCAGTACCTTATAACCCTGATGACTTTGAGAACAATAATCCATTTGCGGAACCGGTGAATGAGCAGGATTATTCGGAACCAATTGCCAATGATTTACCCGAAAACCACGAAGAACAATATGAAGAACAAGCTGACAATCAAGATATCCAAAACGACAACCAATCTAACCAAAATGACCAATCTAACCCACAACCAGCCAGCGACAACTCTAACCAAGATCCTGTACCAGATAAAGGCACATTAAGCGAAACTGAACTACGCAGACTTCTCCCCGAACGATTCACCAAAAAGTACCTGCTCTCCATCAAACTTAACGCCATCGAGAAGAATAAAGCCGGGAATCCAATTTTGAGGTTTGACGCTGTCGTTAAGGGGCTTCCGAAGTTTCGCCAATCCAAATATAAAGACGTCCGTCGAACGTATAATGAAATTGTCAAATTCAACAAATACTTGACGATCTCAAATGTAGAGGTTTTTGTACCGGTGATACCCAGCGCATATACGTCGTATCCTACAGGAGGAGAAGACGAAACCAAACAACTTATGAACGTATGGCAGGAATGGTTTAATAGAATCTCGCATAATCCTATATTGGTCCGAGATGATGAATTCATCTATTTCATTGAAAACGACTTTGGATATTCGGTGATAAATAGTAATCGCAAGACGTCGGTGGCCAGCGGGCTTCTCCGGAAAACTTTGAAGCAATTGGCGGTTCCCTACGATCCGTATGAAGAATTGGCCGACTTTAGACCCCTAATCAAAGCAGCATATTTGACGTGCCAAAAACTCCACAAGTTATTGGATAAAAACTCCAAGAGTCAGAAACAACTCTCGATTCATGTGTTTGATTTCTGTAACAAACTCGGAGTCATGTCACAATTTGAAACCAGCCACCCTGGAATGAGGAATATGTGGGAGAAGTTGAACAAAATATCACAAATCCAGTCTGATCTTATATTGATCGAGTCCATTAACGAAATGGGCTCGTTGGGAGATGGAATTCAAAGTTTGGTTGATGATTTTTACCAGGTTAAAGAAGCCATGACGAACAGATATTTGATCATGCGAGAATTGATCCAAGCACAAGCCCAGACTCAAGCAAAACATGCACAGGCCTCTAAAATCAAGAGCAAATCGTCCTTAGATCCCATGAAAGTTGATGAGGCCATCAGATCTTTAGAATATGCCACTAAAGCCGAAGAATCGTTGAATCTCCAAGTCAAACGAATATCCGGAGAAATGAATTTCGAACGTGACGAAGTGATTGATTATACTGAGAAGAAATTCAAGAAAATGCTAAAGACTTTTACATTAAACAAGGTCGACCATCACCGTAGGATTTTGAAGCATCTCGAAACCATTCGATTGGATATTCGAAGTGTTGATGAGAAGGGAGGACTCTCGAGACTTAATAGAGATAACTTGACCAGTCTAAAACACAATCTAGTCCAATCACAATCGGCAAATGGAGACGCTTGGAGTTCAAGAACATTTAGATCTCTAAAGAAACAAGAAGAGGATGAAGAAAATGATACAGATGAAGGAAAGAATACTAATCTTGTGAATGATGATGATAGGAATAGAGTAGATGCAAAGAATGCTGCGAGTATATTAGGAGTGGCCACATTCTAGAGAAGGAGCAAGTATCTGAGCGAAGCGAAGTTGCTTGTGAGATGTTGACGAGGACGAGTCAGCAAGTTGATGAACTTTGTGATGAGAGTTTTCTAGCATTATATTCCAGAATTGTATTTAAAGACTGAGATTAGAATAAGATTGAGATCAGAATAAGACCAAGATCAGAATAGGATTGGAACCAGAATGACTGAGACCAGGTCAAGACTCGTATACAAAGCTCTAGAATTATAGTATTTTCTCTAGAAAGACTCGTGCATTTGGTGAAAATACCATAAAATTATCATCAGCCGTATGGGTTCGGAGCTCTTTAAGAACGTGAATGAGAAACCCTCAACTTCTGCAATTTTAAACCAAAATATGATGAAGAAGTGCAAGCAATATCTGATGAAGAAGACCCCAGGAAATTCGTACGACGAATCTAATGTTGGTACGATGTAATCTCAATATGAATTAAGGACTGCAGATTCTAAATCGAGCAATTCAAGACACTTTGAAAACGTTGAAGAGGCATAAAATAAGAAAATCAGGAAAATATCAACAGGAATCCTAATGAAGAACCAAAAAGAATATTAGACGAGGAATTTGTAGTCACTCGAACACTTAAAAGATGTGACCTATTAAGAACTCATAATCTGGTAAATTGACGGTCTCTGTAATTATCTGGTTATTGGGGGATCTCCTCATGGTCTCATCGTAAACCTAGCTAGTCTAGTTTTTGAGATCTTTCTATCTAAACGGATCTATTTTATTAGTGAAAATCACTCGACGATCCTCCATTACTCTTCTTTACCTGCCCATTTCACCCATTTGCGTTTTAATCATGAAATTATATACTTTACTTGGAATATATCTCATCTCATCTCAAATAGCGCTCTTAGATAATTAGTTATGGTTAGTCTCTTCAAGTAGTACTAAAGTTAGTGTACTAGATTTGTTAACTGACTCATTGACCGACTCGCTAATTTACTCTCTCACTAATCTGTGGCAATAAACTTAATAACAGACTCATTTAATGTTAACTGAATTGTTTATCGACTAAATAATTTACTCATAAATTTACTCTCTCGCTAATATCTCACTCTCTAGACTTGAATACAGGCACATTTACTTAGTTACTGACTCTTTACGGACTCGCTTACTGACTACTCAAGACTGTCTCTCACTGATCTGTGGTTTGCTCACTAGGTGATCTCACTCACTAGGTTTTCTCACTCACTAGGTCTCTCACTCAGTACTTCCGCTCTCACTCTCGTTCGCACTAAAAACTCATCAACCTCATAATTAAATCATTGAATCTCCACTAATTATCACTAATCATATAATACTCGCTACGATCAGTATTATAGATGTATATAGTACCCAGAAATGAACGGTGATAATCCTAGCTTCTCTCAAGATGAGTTCAAAGATACTCTTGATCGAATCCAGAATATGAAAGTGGCAGAGTTGAAAGATGTTTGTCGGTCGCTAGTGTTGAAACTTGCCGGAAAGAAGCAAGATTTGATAGATCGGATCCAGGCATCGTTTAATGATGCTCGTGAACGTCAGAGTGTGTATGAATTGATGGCGATGCGGACTTTGGTGCTCAAAAGATGTCGTGGTGAAGAATTACCGTCGTTCCACGAGATGCACGAAGTGATACGAACTGGTTCGTATAGAGTTCCAGTAGCCAATCAGTATTCGAGGCCCCAGGCCGATCGAAATCTTCATGCTTTTGATTCCAAACCTCATCGTGGCCATTCGCTCTACTTTGCAGAGAGTCCGTTCTACCAACTAAAACGTTTGGTCCATGGTAGTCCTCAGATGTGTCCCCCACTGAAGGGCCGTGGAACTTGTCAGTTTGATTTTATATTCTCGCCCGAGGAGGAGGCGTTGTTGAACGATGGGTGTAAGGTGTATTTGCTCTGTGGAAAACAGTCCAATGAGTCGCCGTCCAGTACGAATGTTCCGCTATTGTTTCCAGTACCGCTGGAGATCCATGTGAATTCGAATCAGTATCAAAAGAATTTTAGGGGTATAAAAGGACAGCCGGGGACGGCAAAACCTGCTGATATAACGCCATTCTTGAAGAGGGCGTCGGCTACAAATAAAGTCCAGATGATTTATACCCAAACCACCGACTCATTCTTGGTCTACCTTTACTTGGTTAAAACCATTTCTTGCGATGAGATTATTGCAACAATTAAAGCACGTCCAAGAATCCATAAAAACTCCACCATTGAAAAGATTCGTGCAGAGAACGACGACGATGATGATATCGTGGTCTCGACGCTGTCAGTAACTTTAAGGGACCCGTTGGCTTATACAAAAATGACTGTTCCTGTCCAATCCATATATTGTAAGCATATGCAATGTTTCGACGGCTTGGTTTTTCTACAATCACAGATGCAATTACCTACATGGAGCTGTCCTATATGTCAGCAAAAGGTTAATATAGAAAGTTTGGCGGTGTCTGATTTTTTCATGGACATTTTGGACTCAGTACTGTCAGGAGTCGATCAAATCCAAATTAATGAAGATGGTACGTGGGAATTAGAAGGTGATGATCCGGGTAATAGAAGCGATTCAAATAGTATGAATCTGGATGTATCATCAAGAATAATGGAATCCAGTAAGAGTGTGGTTCCTGAAACAATCGAAATCATATCTTTGGATAGTGAATCTGATGATGAGGTTGAGGTTAGAAATGGAACCAATCTGAGAAATGGAAGCAATCTGAGAAATCCGACGAATCTGAGAAATGCAACAAATCTGGTTGATATTTCAATGACTGAATCACATCTGCCTTGGATAGAACCAGTTAAACAGTCAGATATGGATAAGAATAGAAATAAGCATCAAAATCTCTCTAATTCACAAAATTTTCAGAATCCACAGAATCCACAAAATCCGTCTAATCCACAGCATCCCCAGCATCCACAACATCCCCAGCATCCACAACATCCCCAGCATCCACAACATCCCCAGCATCCACAACATTCACAACATTCACAATCACATTCCCAATCACAACCACCTTTGTCTCTCCACGCTGATATAGAACCTGAAATTGGCCCAACCCATAGTGATATATCTGCATTTCAAGGTGGCTTGCTTCATAAACTCATACATGCCCCATCTCAGACTGAACGATCGGCTTTTCAAGTATCTACTAAACAAACGTCTCCATATTTACCAGAAAATACAAATGGCCACCACAGAAGATCCTCCATACTTCTTCATGATCGTCTTTCTCATGATCGTGTTTCTGATCCTCAACATAAATCACCAATGCTTCCCCCTATCGGACAACACGCATATCAGCCTGGTGCAGATATTCAGTACAATCGCCAACTTCATTCACATATGCTCGACCATCAGTCCCCACCTGGAGAACCTACGGACTTACAAACACACCATCCCAGACCTCAAGTTGAACATAAATCATCCGAAATCAGACAGAATCATCCCGTTCAAATGTCGTCACCGTTCCAGCCAGAATCAAGTTTGAAACGGTATCACCGGTCACCTCCAGTTGCGGCTACATCACTTCACCTGCCAACATATCAGTCTGAGAATATAGTGAGACAACGATTTCAACCCTCACCATTCGAAGCACTTGAACAACATTCCTATGGCTCACACATACAACCGCTGATTGAATTTCAGCGTAGTGCTGATGAACAGCGTGTGAGAGAACAGCAACGTCGTCTAGACTTCCAGCAGCGAGATGTAGAGCGACTTGGAGAATTTCAGCAGTTAGAAGCGCAACGTCAACTGGAGAAGCAACGTGAAGATATACGTCACCAAGAACAGAAACAATTGGAGATGCACCAAGAAAAGGCAGACCAACGTCGAGTTGAGGAACAAGAACGAGAAGCTCAAAGAAACGAGAGACGACGTCAAATTGAAAAGAATACTCGAGGACAACAACTTCAACTTGAGGAGCATCAAAATCAGCTTCAACTTGAGGAGCATCAAAATCAGCTTCAACTTGAGGAGCATCAAAACCAACGTCAGAGTGAGAAACATCAAAACCAGCATTTTCAACATCAGCATTTACATCAAGAACAACATAGAGAACAACAACTTGAAAAACAGAGGGGATTGCAACGACAAGTAGATTTTCCACAATTAGGGAAACCACAGCCAGAACTCCTTGGTGGAGATACTCTCCAACCAGTGAATAATTCACAAGGCATCAATTTGAAACCTTTCCAAATCCAACATGCTACCACAGGAGGAGGTGATAATATTCATCACCAATACATAAACCAACAGGGGCCAATTCAACTATTGTCAACCAATCAAGACTCGTTATCGTCGGAGCATCCTCGGAACTTGTTAAACGACCAAGTACCTCCACAAAAAACTACAGGAATACTTCCGCCTTTACCTCCTCCACCACGAAGTACGGGAATACTACCGCCTTTACCTCCACCATCATCAACACCGCCTGCTCACGCAAGATTGCAGGATTCTTTTATCAATAATAGATCAGGAGAACAGTCTCGCCCACTTACTACAGGGACCCTTCTGTCGAAAACAGTACCAACCAAACCAAACTCTGATATCAACATCCAAAACGTTTCTCGGAGTGAAGTGAATCCAAACTCTTCTCTAGAAACTTCAAGACAAAGCAATGAAAATGCTGAAATTTCAGGTTTACCAACTACTTCCAAACTAGATCATGGAAACTCAGAAACGGGGGCAGCTAGCTACTCGGAAAATCAAGATCAAGGCAATATTGCTTCGACTTTTGCTACTGACCAACATCTCAAAAATCTAAGGGCTTTAAAACCACCAAGCGCTTTTTTATCTAGCAGACCACAACAATCTGCAAGGGTCGACATTTTATCGAATCCCTCCACCTCACTATCTGAACCTCAGATATCTAACGAGCCACTATCAAAATCATCAAAACCACCATCAAACTTGCAGCATTCCATGGATGAAAATGAAGTTCTGGATAGTGAAGATGAGATTCCATTGGCTCGAATTAATGGTGCAATTCCTCCAGTTCGAGTTGATGACGAAATTCCTCTAGCACGAATGGCAGAAAGAAGGAAGAATAGTGACAAATCTTATGGGGTACAAGTGTCATTAGATAAAGATGAGGTTGAAGAAGTATTCTCGCCGTTTAAACCATACAGTACCAGAGTTTTTAATCAAGTTCTGAAGGTTCCAAACACCGTTGTGAGTGGTTTACAGGGGATTTTGAACGAATCGGATGGACAAATCACTAATAAGTTGGGAAATGGTCCTGATAAGGTAGTTCTGAGTAAGTTTTCATATCCAGTTCAAATGTTAGAGACTTCTGATAGACGATTTCTGAACCAATCGTCATTGGTGACTGAGCAAAACGAAGCTTCTTCCACTAACAATCATGGTAATCTTCATATGTTACAGAAACAACGTACCCAAAAGATATTAGCAAACGAACAAGTAACTCTTCAACTCCAACAAAGACACAAACATGAAGTTGATCAATACAAAATGGTCATAAGACGACTTGAAGACTCAGTGCCGACTTATTCTAGCACCCAAGACCGAAGTCAATATCCAAACTCGTTTAGACAGGTCATAGAAGCTCAAGATCGAGCCAAAACCCAGCGGATTACGAAGCCAGACTTGAACAAGTTACTTGAAAATCATGATGTAGAGAATTCTCAATTGTTGGCCAAACATTCTGCTGAGCTCAGCCATATGGATGAAATTATTCAAGCTGAACGCGATAGAATTGATAAGGAAGCGAGACACAATGATGAAAATACAATCTCGAACAGTTCTAGAACAGAGAATTCGCCATCTGCCGCTCCTCGGCGTCTTCTGGTGTCTAAGAGAAAACAGTCTGATATAGAAAGCTCGAGACCAGCTTATTCAAAACCATCATACTCTAATGAGAATACAGAATCCGATATTGGAGAATCCGATGATGGAGAATCCGGTATTGGAGAAACGTCTCTTGCTCTGCAGATAGACTGGGACGCAGATACGAGCTCAGGAAGTATATTCCATAACCCAAATGTCTATTCAAACGGCCACGACTCAAGATGCCATGAAACACCCACGAAAGTATATCCTGAAACTGTGGATAAACCAATGAATCCACCAAAGAATCTTCAACCAACAGCTAAAAATAATCCTGTTACAGATTCTAATGAAAAAGATGGTAATAATAAATCACCGATCTGGCCAGCTCAACCAGAGCCAATCATACCTCCATCAGCTTCAAAAGAGCCAATCATACCTCCATCAGCTTCAAAAGAGCCAATCATATATCCACTATCATCAGATATTCCTAAACCAACATATTCTCGGTCAATATTTGATATAGCTGGTGAATCTGCTCCAGCACAAAAGAAACAAAGAATCAAAGGAATTTTGGGCATAGAATTGAGTGAAGACGCTTTTAAAGGAGTGGAGGACCAATCGATCTCTCCACTCTCGGGACGTATCGATACCATGAAATTAGGAACCCCCATCAAGCCTATAAATTTACCGCAAGTCAAGACACCGGAGAATATTGGAAGAGATAATATATAAGAAGAAGAGGTTAGGAAGAGATGTTAAGAGATGTTAATAGAGACTAATTGAGGCTAACTGGGGCTAACTGAAGATCAACTAAAGAATAACTGAGGAGTAACAGAAGACTAAACTACAGAACGCTAAACTACAGAACGCTAAACTACAGAACGCTAAACTAACGGAGACTCGACTAACAGAAGCTAACTACGATGAATATGACGTTCGTTGTATATTATAGTCTCGAACGGTTCCATAACTTATCCAACAGCTCAATTGTCTATTAACATCTCAATCTCTATTCTTCAAATATCACTAGATATATCCATGGTCGCCTATTATATAGACCTTCTACTACTGCTGAGTCAATTCGAAGCCTCGCATCGAGTTTATATACCTTTACGGATCAGATTACACCAGTTCAATTAGTAGCGAGAGATATTCAAGATTCAAGTTATCATCATCATCATCATACGAGTATTAATAGCAGCATATGACATCCATGAAGCAATTCTAACAGCTCTTTAAGTGCCTACCTATTTACATCTTCTCGCCAAGCGTGTCTCATGGACTATGATATTCTCACTACATCTCTCTATAATATCCTGACAATCTCTCGCCATCTCGCTAATGTATATGTATATTTTTGGATTTTATGATTAGATGTATAATACAAGTTATAAAATGTGCATAGCACTTGATGGTACGATACAAGTCGTCATAGTGGTGTGACAACGTCTCAGATATCCACCTTTTAATGGTAATGGTCAGTAAGTAGATGTAGTGAGTTAGTGAGTTAGAAAGAAGTCAGTGAGTTAGAGATTAGTGAGACAGACATTAGTGAGGCATTGTTAATGAGACGGTGTTACTGAGACAGTGTTCCTGAGACATTGTTAATGAGACAGTGTTATTGAGACAGTGTTCCTGAGACAGTTACTGAGACAGTTTCTGTGGTTAGTGGCTCCATATTTTACTAAACAGTGTTGGTGACTCCGATTTAGTGAAACCAGCCGGTTTATGGTGTCAGTAATTAGAGACAATGCACTTTATGAAGGATCTGTCCATTAGAGATACAGATGAAAAGAATTGGAGTATTATTATCAGTCTGAGTCTGAAATAGTCTTAGCAAGTCTCAGTTCACTATGATCTGTGATCTTATAAATGAACAAAGAGGATTGTAAAGATCACTTGTGAGGCTAAGATACGCCAACTTACTAATACTAATTCTGCTAATTCTGCTGATCCTTTTCTATTCTTTAGATATAGCAGGTCATAGTGACTCTATGGTTGTGGATCTATGATTTGACTCTATGGTTAGTCTCCATGATATGTGACTCTGTGGTAGATTCTCCGTATGTTTATAGATGACTTGGTGATTATGTCGGTAACTCTCAGTAAAGTACTGACTGGTGATCTTAGTCTCGCAAGTTGCTCACTACGGTTTGTTGGTCTCAGTAAGTTACTGACTGGTGACTATAATATAATTGTAGTCCCATGACATATAACTCTATGGTTCTTAGGCTTCCTAACTGATTATAACTTGATGGTTCTTAGTTTCTGTTCTCCTTCCCTTCTCTTTCTCTTTCTTTCACTTCCCTTCTCTTCTCTTCTCTCAAATCTCAAACCTACATCGGCGAGGGTCCCAAATAATCCTCCTTTATACTTCCAATGGCATAAATCTCATTCACATCGGTTCTGGTCCCCACAATCTTCAACCTCACTCTCGATCCCTTCTCAATATTCTCCTCGGGACTAACATACGCCGGAGGGTTTGCGGATGGGTTGAATTTCATATCTGACGGAATCAAATGTGTACTCACAAATACCGACAAAGGGCCGACATCGGCAAAGAATCCCATTTTGTTGACGGTAGTAACCACGGCGTCGACGACTTCTCCTTTGAACGGTTTCCATACGACGGCCCTGTACTTGACCTCGAACTCAGCCATCCCCAGCCCTGGAATAATCCGTCCTTTTCCAACATCAATATTCATACAGTCTAACACACATACTATGTAGCCGAACTGACCCGTACATGTTCCTTCGACGTCGCTCAACAATTTGTCCCGCAAGTATTGATCCATCTGTGGGCCAAAGTATGATGGGTGGAGCGTGAGGTTTAGAGATAAATCCTTTAAAAAAAACATAATGTGGTCTGTGTGAGTGTGTGAGGACTTTCTAGATGTCGTTTGTGATTTGGTATGCTAAGATGATGTGGTTCTATCGATAGTTCGCTGAGTCTTGTGTCTCCAGTGTTGTTAGTGAAAAATGAGATTTTCATTGTTGATTGTTGGGCGTACACGACTTTGATGATAGTGAGGAAGAAATAGAGGATGCAAAAGAGGATGAACTGGAGGGTTCTAGGAAAAGGGTGGGAACTGTTACATATATGTAGAGATAGTTGTGGCTTAATAATATCTTAATATGTTCCTTTTCTTAAAACTTTTAAGTGGAGATTCTGATATTCTAGTATTTATTCTAGATTTGGTGGATAGAAATGTCGCAAAATGAAAAATTCTAGAAATGGAGATATAGACTAGAATCAAGATAAATAACAATATACTTATATAAATATACATATATGCATATCTACTTATATGTTTCTAAATATATATTATATGTAAATCATATATAGCAGATTCTTTTATTCTGGAATCTGGAGATGTTTCCATTATATAATCACGACATTTATCCTCACTGCTACGACATCCTCGTCCGACATTCTCATCAAAAGTTTTCACTTCCAAAACCAACCCTACAACTACTACAACAACCACAACAACCATGTCGCAAAGAATAGGTAACTCTGCCGCAGCATTAACGCGAGTATGGCACCATGTGGATGTCGCATCTGATCCAAGAACTTTAGGTCGTTTGGCCGCAAACATCGCTACCACATTGCAAGGAAAACATAAACCAACATATTCCCCCAACCGAGACCACGGCGACTATGTCGTAGTCACAAATTGTGCACATTTAAAAGTTACTGGTAATAAAATGCAGGACAAACACTACTGGTCCCACACAACCCGTCCTGGTTCGTTGAAGTTGGTCCCTATGGAAAGAATGATTGAAAACAAAGGGTACGGAGAAATTTTGTTGAGAGCAGTCAAGGGTATGATTCCTAAGAATAAGTTGAGACTCGCACGTCTAGACAGGTTGAAGGTGTTTGACGGTGACGAACACCAATACAAAGAAAACTTAATTGCGTTTGCCGATGAGGTCAAGGAAATGCAAGCCAAGATGAGGAAATTGGAGACTGCGGAAGAAGAGGCTGCCAAACTCAGAGAGAATTACTTGAAGCATTAAGCAAACTGAGATCAGTTTGTCGACTTGTGATTATTAAAGCATGCAGATTAGTAATCTGGGTAGTGAATGCTGATTGAAGCTCATTTGCAGGTTAATAGCCTGATAATTGAATCTGATTAAAGCTCATTTACTGATTGAAGCTCATTTGCAGGTTATTAACGCTCAATATAAAGCGCAATTAGCTGCATGTGGTGCTGAAATAATTTCAGGTTGAATACATTGCATTAGAGTGATATTTTAGCATGACTAAGGTCGCTCATTAAAAACTCCTGGAGGTCTCGTATATCCAACATTCATTGTACATATTGTAAATATAAAGATTCACAACTAACCGTAGGATAATTTCAGAAATTTACAGATCAATTTACAGATAAATTTACAGATAAATTTACAGACATAAATGCAATACTAGAGTCAATATATTGTTATAATATAGAGTATTTATAGTGGAGGAAATATAGAGTTAAATAATTACTCTACAATAAAATAGTGTTAAATAATATCACCAGAAAAAAAAAGTACTAAACGGAAAATATTAGAGTTAAAAACGTACATACAAGAAAATATTAGAGTGAATAAATTACACCCTCCCATATTAGATTTAATTGTTTACGAAATTTCACCCTACCAGTAACAAGAGGTAATAAATTACTTTCCATAAATATTAGAGATACTATTATCGGAATTCTACCGAGTCTGTGAATTTCTCTTTGTTAATAACAATTATATTATTTTTATATAAAATACAAGGTACCCCCAGGGCATACAAATTAGTACTTTAGTTACTCTTCGTTCTCGAAGGATGTTGGTCTACCGTGAGGAATGTAGTCCGAGATCGTGATTCCGAGAAAATAGGTCAGAATAGATCAGAAGATCTTTAACAAGATTATTCAATATTCATAGACTCTTATTCATAAAATCTCTTTATATAATCTCTTCATAAATCCCATTCTTCAGTGTACTGCTGGGTAATTCCATCACCTACACACGAATACTCACTCCAGATCTCTCTGTATATAATCTTGGAGCAATATTCATGGCCATCAATTCCTGGAACAACAATTTCGCAGCATATGGAATATGAATTTGGTAGATATTGGTCTTATTCTTACAAGACCTACATTCAAATTGGTTCTTCTTCAAGTTCGCAATCACCGACATCAACCCACACATACCACAAACGTGCACTCTGAAAGCATCGGAAGCTTCCATCAATCTTTCCTTCAAGAATCCTGCAGCACCATGGGCAATCATACAATCTCTTTCCATTTCTCCGAAACGTAAACCACCATCTCTCGATCTACCTTCTACAGGCTGTCTTGTTAATACTTGGACAGGACCTCTTGCTCTGGCGTGGATCTTGTCGTCGACCATATGTCTCAATCTTTGGTAGTAAGTTGGTCCAAAGAATACTTGTGCCATCAACTTCTTACCAGTGTGACCATTGAACATCACCTCGAAACCTCTTGATTGGTATCCATGCTCTCTCAACAACTTAGAGACAGCTTCAGCAGTTACGTCGGTAAATGGAGATGCATCACCTTCAAGCCCAGATAATGAAGATACTTTGGATAATAAACATTCAATCAAATGGGCTACTGTCATACGAGATGGAATGGCATGCGGATTGATAATCAAGTCGGGCACAATACCTTGGGCAGTGAAGGGCATGTCTTCGTGTCTATAGGTTACACCAATAGTACCTTTTTGACCATGTCTAGAAGCAAACTTATCACCGATTTGGGGGATTTTAGTTGTTCTCATTCTAACCTTGACGAACTTAGCACCATCACCATTAGTAGTTAATAAAACTTGATCTACAATACCAGATTCAGTACTTCTTAATGGTGTAGAAGCATCTCTCTTAGTATGGTATTGAGTTCTCTGTCCCAATTCTTCAGTGTCTGGAGGAATAGGAGTTGTTTTACCAATAATGATATCTTCACCACTCACTCTCACACCAGGAGCAATCAACCCATCGTCATCTAACTTTTCATAAGTACCATGCTTAAGTCTTAAAGTGTCTGATCTAGATGGCTTTTCAAAGGTTTCCAAGGCCTTCATACCTTGTCTCTTTTCCAAATCCATGTAGGATCTGAAAAACAATGATCTGAACAACCCTCTGTCAATCGATGATTGATTCATAATCATAGAATCTTCTTGGTTATAACCAGAGTAACATGAAATGGCGACAATAGCATTTTGTCCAGCCGGTAATTCTCTAAATTTCAAGTGTTCCATAGCTCTGGTAGTAGCCAATGGTTTTTGTGGGTAATACAAAATATTCGCCATGGTATCCATTCTGACAGCATAATTTGTCAAGAATACACCCATAGCTTGCTTACCCATAGCAGATTGGTATGTGTTACGTGGAGATTGATTATGATCTGGGAATGGAATGATAGATGCAGCAACACCTAAAATCATCGAAGGATGAATCTCACAATGAGTGAAGGTATGGGTAGAACCACTGAATATTGGTTTGATTCTTTTGGCAGGATCTATTTCTTGTTCCTCCAATTGGACATCTTTCAATTGTGTTTCACTCATTGCACTCTTGCTTGCTTCCAAATCTTCGGGTGTCATGGCAATCATAATCGTTTCCTCTTCTTCAGCATCAACATACTCAACTATACCATCATTTACTAAAGATGACCAGCTATAGTTACTGTTGTCATCTTCATACTCATCATATTCTGAGTTCAATAATTTATGTACATGTTCTTTTTGTAATTTCAAATCTCCCTTGGTTTCAGATTCTGGATCATCGTCCACTACAAATAATGGACGGTAGACTCTACCAGCATCAGTGAAGATCTTGAATTCTTTTTCTCTGATATCTCTGATGATGGAAACTTCTGGTGAAATGTCTCCTCTTCTTCTCAAGTTACGCATTGTGTCAACCAAGTGTGCTGGTTCTCTGTGAGTACCGACCCAAACCCCATTAACAAATACTCTTGTAGAGTCTGGGGAGTTTGATGGTACATAATCTTCCAAAGGTTCCATACCCCATTCTTCCAAGAAATACAAAATTGGTTCAGAAGCAGTACCAACAGAAATACAAGTCATCAATGATAAATTCTTTACCAAACCACAAGCTTGTCCTTCTGGTGTTTCGGCAGGACATACCAAACCCCAATGGGTGTTATGTAACTGTCTTGGTTTGGCAATCTTACCATCACGACCAATTGGAGTATTAGTTCTTCTTAAATGTGATAAAGTTGAAGAATATGTGTAACGATTCAATACTTGAGAGACACCTGCACGGGCACTCATTGCTTTCTTTTGTTCACCCCAATTACCAGTAGCCAACGAATAACGTAAACCATCGGTTATGGTTTGGGATTTAACTGCTAATGTCAAGTTAAACTCTTTGTCATTCTCAACACATCTTTGCATATAATTATAAATATCTTTAGTCAATTTTCTGAATAAAAGACGGAACAAGTTAGCCAACAAAGGTCCTGCTAAATCCAATCTCTTCTTACCAAAATGATCTCTATCGTCTGGTTCTTTTCTTTCCAATGCACATAATAATAATCTATTCACCATATAACCTAAGAAGAAGGCCTTTCTCGTTTCAAACCCTTCTTCCTGAGTGATATTTGGTAATAATTCCTTTTGTAAAATATCCTTTGCGTACTGAATACGCTTTTCTCTTCTAATACCCAAAACACCTCTTCTTCCGATAAAATCAAGAGCAACTTCACGCTCTTGAATTACGAAACCTTCTTCCACACAAGGTTTCAACATTTCCAACATTTGCCAATCATTTGCATCATAACAAATATGTTCAAGAATATCACCATCTGGGACCACACCCAAAGCTCTGAATACGATTACAATTGGAATATCTTCTTTGATGTATGGTAAAGTGGCCTTGATGATTCTTCCAGACGACCCCTTTTCGTCTCTACCGTACAATTTAATTTGCATTGAAGAGATCAATCTTGAACCTTTTTCTAAAGCCGATCTAATTTCTGCAATGTGGGAGATTGGCGAAGGAGCTGCCTTCTTAAATACTTGGACAATATTGGCGGCACTTCTTTCTTGAGCAATTAAAACCTTTTCTGACCCGTTAATTACAAAATATCCACCCATATCGTAAGGACATTCCTTTAACTCGTAAAACTCATGTTCGCCCAAATCTCTCAACATACAAAACTTGGATCTAAGCATGATAGGAACCTTCCCCAAATATACTTTAGTTTGAGGTTCTTCGTCTTCAACCTTTTCTTCTATCCACTCCAACTCATTATCTGTACGATTATTGTCGTCAGACTTGAATACTTTCTTGGTCATGTCGACATATAATGGAGAAGAGTACGTTAAATTACGTAATCTGGCTTCTTGTGGGAACATTGGATGCGTGGTACCATCTCCTTCAGTTTGAGTTGGTTTGGATATATAAATTTTTCCAAAAGTGATTTCATAACGTCTATTTTCATGGTCGTTTTCGGAAGTATGTTGGGCAGGTTGATCTAAAATCAAATGAGAATCTTCCCAGACTAATTCTTGGATGGTGGTTTCGATGAATTCGTCAAAAGAATCCAATTGTTGCGATACCAAACCCTTTTCTTGAAAGAAGGCGGATATCACGGTCCAACAATCTTCCGGGGTAATACTTGATGCATCATCTTCATAATAATATGGATCGTCAACTGGTTCGGACATTAGAGTACTATGTGTGCTTGTATTATCTATCCCCTAGTATCCAACACTAGTACGATTCGATGGCGATGGTGTATTTGTTGTTGGTAAAAATTTGTCAACGATTTGGTGAGTGACACGAAAATGGGTGTGTGCACGTCCTTTGATAATGTATTGCGGTCCTGCTGTTTTTCGGTGTGAACTGAAAATTTTATGAAAAGTCTAGCGACTCTAGTTAGGACTGAGACACTGATCAGTATTCTAACATTGGTAGAGTTATCAGTAGAGAAATAACTACTAAGGTTAAGAGAATTTCAGACCCCATCGTTGACTCCAGTAACCCCATTAGATAACTAGAGACACCCAACTCAAGCGTCTCCAATTATTCAGATCATCAACAAACTGACCACCAAGTTATACTCAACTCCACCAATTTATACTAAACTCCACTAATATCAACTTATACTAGACTCCACTAATATCAACATGTTTTCACTTTCCAAATCATTTACCAAATCTCCAATCTTCACCCGTTCCATTCACTACAAACAACACCGTAATAACTATCCAAAGGTGAACATAAACGATGTGACATTAAACAAGCCTAGATCAGGATTCAGAAAAGAAAGAGACCCGTTGCTCTCCCAGACTGTCACCGACACATTATTCCCCAACACTGCCATCAAGGCACAATATGTAGAACAAGGCAAACCAGTACCGATCAAATACCGTTCCAACAGTGACCAGATTGCCAGAAGAAACTACGAAAAGTTCCAAGAAGAAGTTGCACTTGGAGAGGCCCATTTCAGAGTGGGAGAGAAGAAGGTTTACTTTCCAAGTGGTAGAATTTGCTTGTTGAGACCCAACGCCAAACACACACCTTACCAGGCCAAGTTCTTGGTGCCTAAAAGTATGAACAAGATGGATTTGAGAGACTACTTGTGGCACGTGTACGGCTTGAGAGCCTTGAATGTTACCGTTCAATTGTTGCATGCTCCTTTTACCAGAGGTTTGACTGATTACGCGAGATACAGAGGTCCTCAGTTGAAGAAAATGACTGTGGACATGCAAGAACCGTTTATCTGGCCAGAACTTGATGCCAACTTGGTGGAAAGTGCCAGAATCAACACTGAAAACGAACGTAAGGTCATTGAACATAAAACCGGGACCAACTCCGACTTGGACAAGCCTCTTGAAGCTTATGGTGGTATGTATAAACAGCCAGTCTTGCCAAACGCTTTTGTTTCGAAGAAATTGAGACAAATTGGAGGTGAAGAGCTCTCTAAGTACCAGAAGGAAGTCGATTCCAAGGGAGATAAAGAGTTGGTGGAGAAGTTTTTGGGATTATAGACGGAGCCTTGTGAGCGTAGCGAACAAGGCTCATGAGATCAACAGACCAGAGATCACTTTCAAGTCCAAAGATACACTTATCGACTCATTCTGCTGATTATTTTATTTCTCCTGATTCTTCTGCTTCTGCTGATTCTTCTAATCTACCGAGAACTCCTACCATAACTCTCTATCAAACCTCAAGTCCGGCTTCTATTGCGGCTACGTGACCTACATGTACATAAATCATCTAGATATAACATAATAAATATTTAAGAAACAAACGAAATCAACTGGTTTTCAATATCCACTGCCAGAGCATAGATATCCTAGTAGCCCAGAGAGCCATTACTTCCATACATTGACATCCGACTATCCATGTTAACCATTACTACCAGAGCCATCCTTTAACATTCTTAGTGGCTTTTGTTTCCACGCCAGTGGCTTTTGTTTCGCCAACATTCTCTACAAGATCGTATTCTTCGGTATCTTGTTTGCCGTCTCCACTATATCCTAACTTGGAGGTGAAATTCTTGACCATAATAAACGAACTATCCAAAGTCGATGGTGTAGCAGCACTTTCTGTGTTTGCAGAGAGTCCCAAGTTGCTCACCAATCCAGAAACTTCTCCAATAAGCCTTGAAGGGTTGAAGGAGTCGAAATGACCCTCTATCCACGGTCTAATAAATTGAAAATAAACGAGACCAGCTCCGTTGTTAGTAAAACTTATCCAATCCTTAGTATGATCAAATGAGAGCAGAGAGTTTGCGTTCTGTTCTCCAGCAACGGGGTCTCCGCTAGATCCCCCTCCAATTTTCTTTCCTCCTTCACTGATTATCATCGGAAAGATCAACCATCCCACAAACCCCAACTTAAACGTTGAATATAATGGAATGATATGTCTCAAGAATAAAACGGTTTCCACAAGTTGGACAGAAGCAAAAACAATCCAATAAATAAACCATTTTTGTATAGAAATCATCAGAACTTGCAATTCTTCATCCAACTGATCACTACCTCCTTCACGGTAGAGAAAGTTTAGTGGCACACTAATCCCAGCCACTTTGAAGTTGGACGAAGCATATTTGTTTGCTAGTCTACTATAGGCTTCAAAGGCTTTGTATGAAGCAATTACGGGGTAAACTGACGATGTCAAAACGCTAAAGTTAGTACAATAATAGGAAATATTAATAGATCCACCCAGGATCAGGAAGTGATAACTCTTTATTTGATGGAAGGGATTGAGGAAGTTTCTAGGATCTTTCATCGACTGGACTCTCTCTAGAGTTTCTTAATGAATGGAGGCAGATATTTGTGTCTTGCTAGTAGATATTTGTTGTAGACATTTGTCTCCATTGGTTGAGTTATTTATTCTCTCTTAGCACCTGGATAATCAAAATTATCCCTAGACGCTGCCAGTTAGACTCATTAATCATCAACTGCAATATCCTCGCTAAAACCTCGCTAAAACCACACGTCTTGAGAGCTCCAGAGGGCATATATTCACCAATTGCCACCAATTCTAGAGAGACCAAATCTTCACCAAACTCATGTAAACATCTACCTCGCGGTTTCTAGAACTTTTCCAGTATCTTGAACTCGTTTTTGCATCCTTATCGTTCATAATCCTCAATTTGCCATCTATCCTCCCATCGTGGATACACATATAAGGAGCGGAAAAGGCTCGGAAAAGTCATATCTTGTAAAGAGTGTCTGGAAGTACTTTGATAGTACTCAATATTATCAATACATACGTTAAAAAGTATACAATCCCCATTTTGAATTCAAGGATTTGTAATAGACATGTGGTTCGTATTTGTGGAGTTCGATAAGATAAAGATCATTGATATTTGTGGTCGTGTGTGGACCGGTAATAATGAGATAAAGATCGTCACCGCAATAATGAAGAAGTAGTATATATATTATAGTTTTATACCATACTAGTGAAGAGGAGTTCAGATGGGGGTAGAGACGACAAACGAGAGCCTAACACGAAAATGGAATTAATAGTGCCAATGTTTACCAATTAGCCTAATTGTGGAATGGTCCTTCAGAAATTCATGAGGCTTTTTAGAACCAGGAATTTTAGGTTAGTGAAGTAATTACAGAAGTCCTATGGTAAATCCTCACTAATCCGGGTTATATTTCTTCCAAATCGAGAAACTATCACTAATCTGGGTTCTATTTCTACCAAATCGAAACGCTGTCACTAAATTGTAAAGTATTGTCACTAATTAATAAATAAATATAACTTTGAAAGTATAAAAGTCCTGATTGAAAATCCGAGTATCTGAATGTAGCTGTACAGTGCAACGCTAGAGTGTCCTTGATGTTCATGTGTTATTCCCTTATGGGCCTAATTTCTAGATCCCAGTTAATATAACTGGAGATTTCTAGTCTTTATGGGTGAAATCATCGGAATCTATTTGGGTAAGTGATACTTTTAGTATCTCCAGCAGAATTTGTAAGGAATGTAGTGTACAACCAGTCAGCAAATAAAAGTATTAGTATCCAAGGATTATCTCTAGTATGATTTTCTGAAGTCTAAACCATTAATTTCTGATCATCAAACCAGTAATATGTTTTCTGATGTCTAAAACATTCTCAGCATTCTTTGTCTTCGGTATTCTGTTCTCTTGGGTCGAGATTGATCTACTATTCCGATAATTATTCTGATAATTATTCATCTCAATCGCTTAGTTTAACAGGGGTAAGCTAAACCTTTCTTGAAACTTCTCGACGTTCCAATCCCAAGTCGTTTGGGCATTTTTGTCATTGGAAGCTACCTTATTTGGCAGTCCCTTCAAACCTCCAGCAACAAAATAATCACCGTTCTCCTTCAAATCATCTAATTTAGGATCTAACGCACACTTTAAAGACCCCAAAGCACCTTCTTCAATGGAAATACCGCCCATAATATCGGCAGCCTTAAAAAATCCCCTTGCAAAAATACCAACATACGCCAAATGCTTCCAATAATTGTAAAGTTCGGTGTCCACAATCACACCGGGATGGACACTGACAGAGAGAATCTCAGGATACTTCTTTGCAAATAACCTTGTTCCCTGGATTGTCGCAGATTTGGCCCTACCGTATCTCGCCCAAGTGTAAATAAAGTTTGGAGCTTTGTTGATCAAATCACTTGGAGCATGATACTTCGTGGCCATATTATGGCCAATGGAACTCAAGCTCACAACACGTGGAACCCTTTTGGCTTTTGCCACTGCTTGCAACGCAGGAATCAACTTCAAAGTCAAGAGAAAGTGACTAACGAAGTTCACCTGGTACTGGATCTCGTAGCCATCTTTAGTCTCTTCAAATGGTACACCCATCAACCCGGCATTGTTTATAAGAATATCCAACTTTGGCTCGAGCTTGAGGAATTCTTCGGCCGCATTGTTGACCACTTCCAAGTCAAGCAAGTCAATATAGAGAAATTTCAACTCTCCCAAATGGTGCTGTTCCTTCTGGACCTCGGAATATTCGCTAACCTTAGCCTCTGCTTGATTCTGGATATCAATTATAGCCTGTTTGACCTTGGATTCGGTTCTTCCAGCAATATATACGACATATCCGTGTAAGTATAATTGGAGGGCAGTGAGAAGCCCAATGCCTGAATTTGCCCCTGTAATCAAAACAACTCTGCGGTCAGTTTTAGGATTCAAGTATGGTGCCGTGTCAGGATTAAAAAAATTGGAATTGGTCATAGTGTAAGAATTAGTAAAGAGTTAACTGGAGAATTAACTGATTGTTTAGATATGAGTATCAGTAGTTTATTAATTATGAGAATTTCACTAAAATTTCCTGTAAATTAAATAATGTGTTGGTGTGAAATTAGACGTTTAAACTGATGCTTATTGTTAATACTTCGATTGGAGTTGAAGGGATGGGATCCCTGAAGCTTTATATAGTCCACATTTTCCATGTGATTGCGGAAATAACGATTGCGGCTTATCTGAGACTGACTCTCTGGTGAGAGAGTGTTCTGGTAATTAGGCTACTGCAATACTGAAAAACAAAGCAGACTCCAATAATAATCTAGACTCCGATAATAACACAGATCCGATAATAGTCTAGACTCCGATAATAATTCAGACTCCACGAATAATCCAGATCAACTAATAATCCAGAACCACTAATAGTCCAGAACCACTAATAGTCCAGAACCACTAATAATCCAGACTCCAGTATCAACGACAGCCCTCGTCTCTATCACCTATATCACCTCTGTCTGCACCCTTTAGCACCTTTTAGAACATTTTGCAACTCATCTCTAGGCGATGCCTCCATCCTTTTTATCTCCGTATCTCCTTTAACTCCATTTCCACCTTATCAAGAATTCCAACTGATGATCCCCATAGCCTCTTGGGGTCCCGAAAATGACCCAGAGCGCTTCCACACCACTAACAAGTAATCAATTGGAGGCTTTAAGTTGGTATTTTTAAGATGTATGAAAAACGCAAGGCACCATACCCATTTGTTCTTTACTGGAAACGGTTAAACCGGTTAGATAAGAGACCCAATCATAAAGCGAGATGATGTAACACAATGTTAGATAATATTGTTTGCATGGACACTCTAAATACGAATGCCGCCAAATTGTTGGATGTACTGGGGTACTATATATTTATGTCGTCATTTGAATAGGTTTACTGCGAACTACTATATATTAATGTCGTCATTTGAATAGGTTTACTGTGAACTACCATATATTAATGTCGTTTTACTAGATTCGATGGGAGACTATACAGCCCATTTCCGACTCTCTCGATATAGGTAATACATTTCCTTATAAGACAAGTGCGAGGTATATCTATTATTATATTACGAATTTTGGCAGAAAAGAAACAGGGCCACTCTTTCTGGGGCTCATAATTATAGTGGAGATTTTCCAGAACTCGCGAGGCAGAAACTCAAATTACAAACTCCGGAAATACAAGCGACAATCCGTCCAATTTGATATTCTAAGTCGAAAGTTTCCATCTAAAATTTTATTGAAATTTGACCATATATATATATTTATCGTCTTATTGGTAGCGGTACTGGTGGAACTTTGGATTTATCAATGTCGTCTTAGTGCTAGATTTAGTGCAAGTGGGACCATTGGATTATTATTGTCGTCTTATCAAGCTAGTCGGAGCTCACTAGAGCTAATCATCACCTCATTTTATAGTCATGGAGCTCCTTAACCAAAAGTTCTTGATACGGTGGCTAACTCTAGCGAACGTTCTCACTTAGATCTCCAGAAGTTTTTATCTTCTAATATTTAATATAAGGATATCCAATAATCTTTCTTAGGTGAAGTATTTCACTGGATTAGAGAGCCAATTTTGTTAGGACCCTCAATTCTGTTTGGACATCCAATTCTGTTAGGACTCCCAATTATGTTAGGGCTCCCAATTCTGTTAGGAATCCAAGTAACTATTCACAGTTTAGAGGTCTACCTATCCCCTGTTCGGACCGGGCTCGACTCAATCACTCTCTCTATTATATCACCCTAAGATTCTAGTATTGATAATTTAGTAAGGTAATTTACATCTTGATTGAATCCGGTTTCAAAAACTTATTCCGTGGTATAAAGGAATCAACTTTATACCCAACTTCAGCCGCTTCTTGTAAGTTAATTGGAGGTTCTTGTTTTTAATTATGCGGTACTGCACTTTTTCATTTTGCACCTAAATCAAGATTGAAGGAGACTGCCTAGGTAAGAATTGACTAGCAATAATTGCTTACCTGGCTCTTTTACTTCAATAACATAAGTCAACAATGTGTCTATATATGATTATTGGGTATTATAGTTCACTTTATCTTGTTTATTATAAAATTACGATGAAAAATGATACAATTTACCAAAATCTCATGATTAAGAAAAGTGACAAGAGAATTTAGAGTCATTTAGTAGTTAATAATATCTCTAAGGGGCTATAACATAATATATACTAAATTATCTTCTACTAGATACACTCAGTAGCAACCATTCTTCTATAATATTATAGATATATGTTTCTCACTTTTAACGTTTATAAAATCTCCGATATAGTGTAACGGCTAGCACGGTTCGCTTTCACCGAGCAGACCCGGGTTCGACTCCCGGTATCGGAGCTTTGTTTTTTTGTTTTTTATTTAAACATTACGAGTGGTTATCGTGACACAATCAGCTGCACGATAAGTGTTCTCCTCAATTTTTAGAAGACGGAGGTAAATGTCCGAGATAAGACTTTGTTACCGTACGCCCCTATTCAATGACCGGAGATGTCAGGTGGATTTATCATTAGTACATTTATCATTGCTATCGTAATCAATTCCTGCCACACCTAGAAAGTGGGGGGATATGATTACAAAGGGGTAGTAGAAGTGAATATTGAAACAGGGGCAGAATGCAGAGGAGAAATTAGGAAACGTGCAGGGCAGAGTTGGGGAAGCTGTAGAGAATATGAATGAAATTTGGAAATCTAAGGAAAGAAGTGGAAATTACTAGAGCAAATTATCAAAGGAAATCTGCAAATTATTAGAGGAAATTATTGAAGGAAATCTGTAAATTTGTAGAGGACGTGGGCTGGGAAAATCTTGTGGAAAGCTTAGTCTTTTCGAAGAGTGACAAGTCTATAGATCTATGACTCTATGGAGTACCTCTGTGACTAGAGCGGGGCTTATACCGAGTCTGGGTGCGAAAAGTAGCGCGCAATCGTATCTTTCATTGGCACCTGGTTACGATACATAAATTATTCCCGTGATCAGCTAATATGTTCGGGGTATGTAGAATCTTTAGATTGGCAAATTGACTCATGGCTGGTATAATTCGAAAATTTGGAAAAGTCCGATTCAAATCGGTACAGAGATAGAACCATTGACACTTAGGCTTCATATATAACTCTGGACAGAATCCGTCCTTGTCTGTTAGCCCCTTGTTTTATCTATGGCCTCTTTATTCTGGACTAACAGTAACTGCTACTCTACGACTCCGGGGCCGAGCCTGGAGAATTTGCTTATCACAACTTCAATTTGTGGGGTTATATCGATTTTAAATTCAAATCAGACTTCTCTGTCCCCACACAAAAAACTCCGAAATTCCCTTTATTGGTTGGTCGAAATCGACTCCGAGCTATCTCAACCTCAAAACCAGACTATATACAGGACCTAAAATAAAGCAAACCCCACTAACAAGACACTGGTGCTTAAGTTTATATAAGTAAGCAGTCTGCCCCTTAAAGTGAGTAGGGATTGAGAAAGTTGAGAATTTGAAATTTAGCAAATCAACTACTAAAATATCAGTACTCGACTAGTCACTCTAGCATAACTTAGTACTAACAATTACTCAGTACTAATCACTCAGAACTACTAATCTTGACCAATTAGTATTATAATACTCGTGAGCTAACAATTTTTTATTCAGCTCTAAGTCATAAGATCAAATTTTCGGTTATCTTTGCTTTATCATTACTCATTATTCAGCTTGATTTATCACGTGATAAATAGTTAGGTGATTAAAATTTGAAGCAACTAATTCAACCTCACAAACACCAAACATGTCTTTACGTACACTCGGATTAAACTCCACATTCAGGACTTTATTTGCGAAATCTGCTGATCTTACCAAGACAGTCCACAGCGTGCTTGATTTCAAGACCCACCCCGATGAACTGCTCGATAGTATTATGACGAGATCGGACCAAGAGATGGGCGGCTTCTCTTCGGTGAATTTTGACATTGATAACGCCACCAAAGCCGGGCACTTCCACGGCTACTTGAACTTGGATTTGCCTAAAGACAATCCAAATGTCACGCGGTCGGGCTACGCTATGTTTAGAACTAAAGACCAAAAGGAATCTTGGTTGTCGGGCAACAGCTACTGGGACTGGTCTAACTTGTCGTCGCTTGTAATGAGAGTAAAGGGAGACCGTAGAAAGTATTTGGTGAACATCCAATCGAATACTCCGTTGGTCACAGACTTGTTTCAACATCGGTTGTTCTTGAACCATCCTGGTGAATGGGAAACCGTGGTGATTCCACTCAATGATTTTGTCATGACAAACTGGGGTGTAATTCAGGACGGAAGCGAAATCAATAAATCCGAAGTCAAATCCATTGGAATTGGTCTTTTGGATAAGCAATATGGTCCCTACTCGTTGAAATTGGATTGGATAAAGGTTATGACTGGCGCAGAGGTAGAAAAGGAAACATTGAAGTCCAGAAGTGAAAGATTAAGTATCAGCACTCCTCCTGGGAATGGCGAGAACCCAGGGATTGATTTATCTGGGCGGAAAAGGTTTGCACATTCGGCATTGAGAGGTGGCGAAGAAGAACCAAAGGATACTGTATTTTAATCATGACGATCCATTCAATAAAGATGCGCAGTCCCTGGTTACCAGGAAATAAAGAATATATTAAGAATTTGGCTAGTGGCCAAAGTTGGTAGCCACAAGTGCACAAGAATTTGCTCATTCGAGAAGCCAAGGTGATTATGCATATTCTAGAGTCTTCTGGCAAGCAGAGTATCCACGAAGAACTTGTCATATTTGCAGATAGAGAAGACTCCCTGAGGATTGGCGAAGCTGAAGTTTGTTTTGAGTATGCATAGGTCATAAATTCTCTGGATTTCAGTATGGCTTCACTTCCAGTTTTGTTCAAATCCCACCGCTCTGCTCCTCAAAGTCTGTTCCGTCAGGTTCACTGCATCCCGTTGCCATAGCATACCAATTCTCATTCAGAATTTTGGCCATTCTTATGTGAACACTCAAAAGGAGCAAACTACAATCGTTATGTCATGCTATACAAATAGCTTTACAATCCATATACATAGTGTGGAGCCAATTCACTGCACAGAATTTTTCAGACTCCTCAGTTTAAGCCGAATTATGGAATAATCGCAGGTCGAATTTCTTTGATCCATATTAACGGAGTTCTCCTAAGCACGAGACTCTACCAATATTATGACTCACATACTGTCAGGAGAGTCTGCCATTGACTACCAATGAATATTTAACATACATATGAACACTAATATATGCAGTACAAAAAAGACCGATCCGAATATAAATCCCCAACCTTCCCAACCGCTTAACATGTAAAGTTTCCGCTTCTTTTCGAACGGAAAAATCGTAGGTTCCAAAGGTTGCTCTAACTTACAGTCTTCTGGTCATTTACTCACTAAGACCTCATAATCCTCACTTACATATACGTTGAATTGTGGAGATACTGAGGATCTCCGCTTCTCATCAAATCTCGCTCATGATCTCCACTCGCTGTAGTCCAATTAGCTCCCCCCATCTCCTCTCCTTATTCTCCTTGCTCTTCCCCAAACTTCTCCTTAAGAATCAATTTACCCCAGATTACCAAATCAAGGAATTATTAGATATGTCACGTCGTATTATTGTCCCCTCACACAGGATATTGTCCCCTCCAAGCAAAGCCCATGGATCAACACGTGCTTCACGTGATATATGTGACGGTTTAATTATAAATCAATTTTCGGTCGTGTACGGAAAATATATTCTCACTGTTCATCTCATATAAAGAAAGTGAAAAATTATTTTTCTAAATTCTCTTTTTTGACCACATAGTTATCAAAAATGGCAAGAGGCCCGTAAGTCTTTTTCGATATTCAATTCGAGTATGGATAAATGAGACACTAAGGAGTACATTTCGTTTAGGCGGATATGGAAACTGCCTCGATGAAAATCGAGGTTACCAGTTCTATAACAATTTGTTATAGTGACTCGGAAGGGAGCCTTGTCATGATAATTATTGTTTGTGGAGTCTGGACGAAGGTCCGATAACTTGCAAATGCAATGTTGTCAGGTTTAGTCCAGAGAGTTTGATTGGATGCATGGTGATTTTTCACTGCTTCCGTATCATTCTCGATGAATCGAAGATTCAGAAGGTACTGTCAATTATCAACTCAGCTAAGTTAAATGCTGACTGTTGATTTTGTCGGTCTTTCTAGGACAAGTTCGCTTATTAAAGCCAGGCTAAATCCGTCTTATATTCATATTGTTCTGTTGAACGTCCACACGCTCTAATTGTCATGCGGCTCACTCATTTACCACTCGTAGACCCAACTTTATACTAACCCTCGTAGAAAGAAGCATTTAAAGAGATTAGCAGCTCCATCCCACTGGATGTTGGACAAATTGTCCGGAACTTACGCTCCAAGACCTTCTGCTGGTCCACACAAGTTGAGAGAATCCTTACCATTAGTGATTTTCTTGAGAAACAGACTTAAGTATGCCTTAAACGGTAGAGAAGTCAAGGCTATCTTGATGCAAGAACACGTCAAGGTTGACGGTAAGGTCAGAACCGACTCTACCTTCCCAGCTGGTTTCATGGATGTCATCTCCTTGGAAGCCACCAACGAAAACTTCAGATTAGTCTACGACGTCAAGGGTAGATTCGCTGTCCACAGAATCACTGCCGAAGAAGCTTCTTACAAGTTAGGTAAAGTTAAGAAGGTCCAATTAGGTAAGAGAGGTATTCCATACATCGTTACCCACGATGGTAGAACTATCAGATACCCAGACCCTTTGGTCAAGGCCAACGACACCGTCAAGATCGACTTGGCTACTGGTAAGATGACTGACTTTATCAAATTCGATACTGGTAGATTAGTTATGGTTACTGGTGGTCGTAACTTGGGTAGAGTTGGTGTTATTGTTCACAGAGAAAAGCACGAAGGTGGTTTCGATTTGGTCCACATTAAGGATTCTTTGGAAAACACTTTCGTCACCAGATTATCTAACGTTTTCGTTATTGGTGCTGAAGCTGGTAAGCCTCATGTTTCTTTACCAAAGGGTAAGGGTATCAAGTTGTCTATTTCTGAAGAAAGAGACAGAAGAAGAGCCCAACAAGGTATGTAAGGTAATGTATATTAATTAACGATTAAAGGAAATGATTTGAGATGTAGCGAAGCTCATGAGATGTTGTAGACTATGATCCAAAGTAATGAAATATGAAGATCTGCTTAACTTTTAATGAAGATATTATGCTTTAAATGACTTCCGGAGCATCTTCTCACGAATTTCTAACTCAATAACTAGAATAGTTCGAATAATCATTATAGGCCGTGTATAAACCAAACATTGACACAATAACGGTGAGAGAACTCCGACGAGAGACACTCCGATACCGACAGAGAGAATTGTTCTACATAAGTTAGCATTCACAGGAGCAAGTTATCCCATACAAGTTCGCTAACAACACCCGTATATCTTCTCATTTAAATTGCTAGTAGTAGTACGCCCGGTGGACAGCTGCTCAGAATTCCTCGAAGCGTGGGGTTGTCTATCACGTTATATACCGGAAATCAATATTTTGCGGTCCTGATCTAAATTTCATATCCCAAATTGTCCTACGTACGTTTATAATCAACCGATTAATAAAGGTGAACTAAGTCAACAAAACAAAACTAGGGCAGGAAAGAATTGACTAAAGCGAGGGAGTGATGACAAAAATCACGGACGAGAGGCTAACCCAATAAACTAGTTGAAAGAGGTGAGGATTTGATCACCACTTGTGAAGGACCAAGAAGTTTAATAGGAAAGAGCCCCGCCATAGATATGTAAACAGTGTGAGTATAGATACGTATATCCGAAATCCGCGGGCCAAACTTCACACATTTAAGGAAATAGCGAACGAGACAGAGGACAGATATTTATCAGCTATATGGTGACAATTATACATTAGGCTCCAGATTAACTACAAAGTTAGCCACCGTATTGACCCAAGTGAGCTAGTGGTCCAAAATCCCACTAACTCAAGGGTTATAGCGAGTTAAACTACTCAGCTACTGAGTTACTCACAGATCACGACCACGTGAACACGTTATCTGGCACTATATGCAGTACCAAACATAAAGCTATGTCGGTTCTAAACTCGTTCACCAAATCTTCACCACGTTCTTTCCAACAGTACCACCATGACATCCCGTTATAGAGTCGAATACGCATTAAAAAGTCATCGTAGAGACGAATTCATTGAGTGGATCAAAGGTTTATTGGCCGTACCGTTTGTCCTTCATTCGGATGCTCAGAACTACGACGGCGGAGATGCAGCAGTGTATTGCAAAGATCAACAGGAGTACGAGACCTGTTTGTCACAGAATGAGATGCAAGTAGCTTTGGAGTGTCAAAAGCGATATCTGGAGATCTTTGGCGATGTCGAAAAGTTAATTGCCCACACGATGTTTTTGGACGAGATGGGGAGCAAGAGAACAGGGGCTGACCGCACTAGCACCCACGACAGTATCAACAGCGAGAATGGAGTCGAGACTCCGTATAGCTACTCGGGCCCATATGTGGCAATGAGTCGTTTGCGTCGGTTGGTTCCAAGTTTGGGTCGGTTCTTTACTCCATTGCCGCTCAAAGAAGCATTTCTATTTGAAGACGAACGTCGTTCGATTTCAAAACGTCGTCTTGTGAGTCCATCGTTCAATGATGTTCGTATGATCCTCAATACTGCTCAGATCATTGCATTGTCACGTATTTATCAAGAAAAAGAACTGTCGAAGCTTAAACTCGTTACATTTGATGGAGACGTTACTTTATACGAGGATGGGAAAAGCTTGCATAAAGATGATCCAATTGTCTCCAGACTTGTCAAATTGTTATCATTGGACTTATTTGTCGGAGTAGTCACTGCTGCTGGTTATCCAGGACAGCTGGGGGCTGCGATGTATTACCAAAGACTCAAAGGACTTGTTGACACGATCAAAGAGAGCAAAGACGTGACTCCACAACAACGAGAAAACTTGGTAATAATGGGTGGAGAATCAAACTACTTGTTCAGATATAACAACGAGTTGGGTGGCTTCAAATTCATCGAGGGTGAAGAATGGTACCTCCCGATCATGAAGAACTGGAATAAGTCTAAAATCCATTACATCATGGAACAAACCCACAAACACTTGTTACAGTTACAACGCAAGTTCAACTTGAATGACAACACGACCATTATTAGAAAGGAACGGTCCATTGGGATTATTCCCAACCCTGGCTATAGGATTTTGAGAGAACATTTGGAAGAGTTGGTTCTTTCATGTTCAATCAAGTTGAACGAATTCTTATCGCACACTCTGGACGAGAACTTCACTGTTCAAATGTCTGAAGAAGACAAAGAACAAACGGAAACCAACATCTGTAGCACTGATGATGACGTCAAGGTCTGTGCCTTTAATGGTGGAAGCGATGTTTGGGTCGATATTGGTGATAAGAGTTTGGGGGTCGAATGCTTACAGAAATATTTATGTCAGAACCAAAATTATGACCATATTTGTCCGATTTTGAAGAGTGAAAGTTTACACATTGGAGATCAGTTTGCAAGTTTGGGTGCAAACGATTTCAAGGCCAGATTGAGTGCATGTACGGTTTGGATCGCGAGTCCGAGAGAGACGGTCAATGCATTGGACGATTTGATTAAACATATCATCTAAAAATATAAAAGAGACAATATAATAATGGAACCTATAAGAGAACTCTAAGAGGAATGTAAAAGAGAGTCAGCTACGAGTCAGTTACGATTCGGTGGATCGAATTCCAGAGAATATAAGAAGAATGGGAATTGCGGTAGTGGACATGATATTCATAAAAGCCGGGACGAGAGAGAATAGGACAAAAAAATATCTTTATGAACAGTGTCTTTATGTACAGTTGTATATCTCGGCTTTTGATAACCCTGGCGAGTAATGTTTCGTGTTGCTCGACTGTTTCTTATTCACCATGAGTCTTTCTTACGAGCTCATCAGTAGGTGTTATATTTCGCCTATAGTCGCCATATAGTTATCTTGGGATGAGGGTCGGCGTTGACGAAGATTCTCTACCACCTAAAGTTGGTTTCGTAGTGAAATTGGCTTCGACATTTTCAAAGTAAAAGCATATTTTGCAACCTTCAATTTAATATACTAATTACATAAGCAATGTGCATATTAATATGCCAAATTACATAATCAGAATGCATATTAGTACATCAAATTCTGACCCACCATTACATAATCAGTATACCAATATTTTGCAACCTTTCATTACATAAGCAAATCATATTTTGCAACCTTTATTCTATTATTCTAAATACAAAGGAAGTCCATAAACTACAGGGGCCGCACCGTTCAAATATTTCAACGTACAGCAGGAACGACTTTGAACAACGGCATCACAGATACTCAAGTTTTTCTTGCCAGTACCAAGTAAGGACCATTTTTCAAAGACAGAAAGACTAAAATGGTCAATATCTTTGTCAGTCACGTCCCAGAGATTCACAAGAGTCATTGGAGAACCACACGTGAGCCAATTATAAATATTTCCGCTTGCTTCTAAGAAACCATTGTCCTTTAAAGCACCAGAAGAACAACCAATCAATAAACTAGGTGGTAATTTAGGTCCGTTTGGCAAACATTTCTTAAAGAGTGTAGAAGTTTTCAAGTACTGGTCACAACCTCCATGTCCCAAGTAAACAAACAAGTCAGTAGCAAGCAAACTTTCGAGAAAACGATCTTCACCAGGTTGTTGGCCCACCCACCCGTTCCAATCTAAGTTCTGTTGAAATTTAGCCTTAAACTTTTCTTCAGTTCTGACAAGATCTCCTCCAGGGTTTATCATATAAAACGTATTGGCCTTGTTCTTTATAGAAAAGTTTGATTTCTTGGATTTGAGCAACTCGATCAAGAGATCAACTGACGGAACCCTCGAAATCGATTTATTCTCAAGACAGTCCATCGATTCCCATGGAAAAAACGCACATTTAGAGCTGGGAATAAGCACCATATGTTCGTTGGAGAAACGGGAACGTAAGTTGAAGTACTTGTCAAACAAAATCTCGATAGATTTGTGAAATTTGTCGAATTTGATTTCTTCGTACCGATTCTGTTCACCATGAAACGAAAGAGAGTCAATTATAAAGTACAACAAGTGGTCGACCGAAGATTTCTCGTAAGACGGAAGTGCATAGAAAGACTTGATAATATTCTCGTCAAACTCCATGAACGAATTGGCAGATCCTTTTCTACTTGGTAAAGAAGTGTTGATAACCTTGATCAAGTCTAATTTGAACTTACAATACACCGAATCTTCGTTGAAGTTGTTGAAGATACTCTTGAATCCTCCAAACCATTGTTGTACTTCATTCAAGAGTTCTTTTAGTTTCAAGTCGAGACTGAACCGTAGCTTCCACCAGCGTTTTCTGTCTTCTTTTGTTGTAATTTTCGAAGTAGTGATGGATTTCGTCGATAAGTCACTTTGGTGAATAATATCTTGAAACGTATCCTTGAACTTTAAAAAGGTATCGGACTGATCAAAATCTCCTTTGCTGGGTATTCTCATGAAAAATGGCTGTTTTCCCTTCAAAAACTTGGTTAGTATCAAATCTCCACTTGAACACACATCTAGGTTGATGACACTCCAATTATCTGGGAGGTGTAAATTCAAATCGAGATTGAAATTTATCGACAATGCTTCAAACTGTTCCAATGCTCTGTCGGAAACGATTTCGAGAGGTAACAAATCGTCTGGTTTGGTTGAACTATGATTTATCAACCGATCGTTTTTGAAAGGAATCGAGTTTGCCATGTCTTGCAAGTAGTAGAGATCAAATAGCAATGTAGTTTGAAGCTTAAAGATCGTCATGGACGAGATTAGTGAGAGACACTTTCCAAGTAGGCAGTTCAAATCTCTTAACTGATAGTGGGTAATGCTGGTCAAACTGGCTGTCGTCAAGAACGATAGCAACGCTTCTTTACATTCTATCAACGAGTTGATTATTGATAGGTTCAACATGTTCTTATCAATATATCCTTCGTTGACAATGCACGGTAACGCTCTCACTGTATCAGCCATCATTCTGTAGTTTAAAGTCTGTCCTAGTTCTGAAATCGTTTGAAATATCTTCACCTTTGAAGATATCAATTTCGTTGACAACGAATTTACTTCTTGGATGGAGATATTGGATATCATAGAGAAAATATAATTCCAATCGAAACTTGACGAATGTGATAAATTTTTGAGAATTTTAGGTGAGATTTGATCAACCTTGAGATTTCCAAGTGCTTCCGATACAGAATTCCCTGTGTACGAATCAGCGTTAATTAAACCCATCTGATCACGATTTGAGTAGTTCGTTTTTATTCTTTTATTTGAACATTTCTCCGCTTGATCATTTTCCTTCGGTATTTCGAGCATTTCATCATTTTCCTCCATTATTTCAATCATTTCATCATTTTCCTTCATATTTTCAATCATTTCCACCCTTCTTTCCATAAATCCATTTATTTTCTCACTATCCAACCCAATTTGTTTGCCTTGTCTTAATATCAGAACTTTCTTGAGGTCATCAGAAACATTCAAGTTTTCAGTAACCAACTCATACCTCAATAACTCATCAACCTTCTCAAAACTCGTTTCGATATCTTCACTCTGAATATAGAAGTTATACACTATCAAATCAAAATGATTCAAACAGTTGATTAGAGGAATGAGACTTGACAGGTTCAACTTTTCAAATTCATTCAAGAAATATAAAAAGTCTCGAGAGAGTCCAAGATGTTTCAAAATGGTTAGGATTTGCCTGTATGAATCAAATAATAGGTGTGTTGTTTCCCATTTCAATCTGTTGTAGTTGGATCTGGTGATGTTTCCACATTTCTTGACTATGGAGTAGAGCAACTTGATGGAAATCTTGATATTCCGAACTGCTTCAAGGTGATTCCCGAGCGAGAGGTTGAATTTTGATGTTATAAACTGGAACCTTGCTACTAGCATTAGGTTGTTGAACTTATCGATTAGTTTCAATTGTGAGTTTCCGTTCAAATTGAATTCGCTTCTGGATTTAAGTACTTTTAGGATCTTTCCAAACTTTTCCTTCGCCATGATGTTATTTTTGATAAGCACGCAATATTCGAATTGGTGCAAGTTGAAGTTTATTATCTCATGAATTGACGTTATTTTGAATTGTTTGAGCATGGTGTTGATGTTTACCAATGTATCTGAAGATACCTTTTGAAGCGATAGTTTCAGTAGTGACATATAAAGTTCATTTTCTAACAAGAATTGAAATTTTGTGTTGGAAATAGTTGGACTATTGATTGAAGTGTCAGTACCGCTCAAATAATTACTTTTGTATCGGTTTATGAGAAGAATAATTTGTCCTGATAATCCATTAAATTTCAAAAACCGAATCAATAGTGTGAATATCTTTATTTCATATTCTTCAAATGGATGGTTATTTTGAGAAACCCAAGTTTCAAAAAGTTGAATAACACGACGAAGTAAATCTTCATTGAATTTGAAATTGATCAATTGTTGTAAAAAAACTCCTGAGAGAAGAAGGGCCGAATCGTTGCTCTGAAATTCATCAGCCTTGATATCTATCCTGTTATTCAATGAGCTGATTTCATAATAATGGTAGATTATAATAAGTTTCAAGTTTCTGTCGCTGATTGACAAGGAATTCATGACTCCGCTTGCAACCATAGTCTTCTCGTCAGCGTTGGTTAGCTTTTCCAAGAACTCAAACACAGAGATCACTAACGCAGTTTTGAAGCTATCAGATAAGTTATTTTCGCCGAAGAATCGACCAGCAATATCTTTCTTCATAGATATGCATTTCACGACCAAATGAACTAATAGAGGGTTTTCTGTTGTAGTTAGGTATGGCCCTTCTCTATGCACTTCAAAAACTTGCACGAGATCGCCTAAAATCAAACTCGCTTCTTGAATATAACCCAAACCAAGCAAGGAATTGACAATTTTTTGAGATTTTAATTCGAGTTGAGCAAAATTCTCTTCTTTGGGCTCTTCATTATAGATAAAGGACTCATAATCAATGGAAAATGTCCATGAATTCACACTCTTTACTTTGTTTCCTAAATTGTAAAGTAAATTTGATAAGTTTCTAACTCGTTTAAGTTGCTTGAAATTGCTGAAGATTGTATAAAGCTGCTGGAGTATGGCTATGATAGTTTCTGACTCCTTTTTGATTTCTATGACGTTCTTGAGTGTTCTAGTGAAGGAATCTAGTATTATCAAATGGTTTCGTGTGAGAGTTGCCATAGATTGTGTTGAAGTGACAAAGTGTGAAACCATTATGGAAATCAATGGAAGGAAAGTTTCGTTGTTTTCATTAGGAGATAACTGTAACATCTCCATGACGTGTGCGTTGAGAAGTATATCACCATCCACTCTTGTGAGCTTCAATTGCAATATATGTAAGGCATCCGTAGTAGGCTTGAGTACGAATGAATGTAAATTCTTTTCAATCTCGAGAGTACTTGATGGTTGGATCCGTTCGACAATCGCTGTGATGTCAATATTGGACTCCTCAAGATCGTTTATAAATGGAACTAGTTCATTATCTACCACTATTGTTTCGATATTGACCGAACTCAAAGCTTCACCCTTAAACTCCACTAGTTTTAATAAGAAACATGATCGATAGACCTTCAATTTATGAGACTTCAAGTTCTTAATAAGTATATCTAAAACCTTGGTATACCCATTAATCATTTTTATGATATTATTTTGATATTTCACCAAGCTATTCTGATGTATGAGATCTGGGTTGTTATGTATATGTGAGCTATTCTGAGCCTTTGAGAGTTGTAACCATTTCAGAAAGTTGCTGTTGTGTAAGAAAAGATTGGAAATATCTCTAAATGTTGAATGGTTCAATTCGTTCTTGTTGGTAGCCACGGATCTTAAATTTGATGAAATATACTGAAGCATACACTGAAGGACAAGGAAATGAAATGTAATGATCAAAGTTACCAATTGTGAGGTTATAGCCGAAGGTAATCCAGAAATTGTCGTAGAATTGGTAGAATTAGAATCACTATTCTCAAGAGACTCCTTCTTTTTAGGGGATTTTAGTTCCACAGGGAACGAAATCCCACCCACTAACTCTTTTAAAGACATTGCTTCAAAACTAACATTCTTCCCATTCACTATATACCTCAAATATTGTTGTAAAGCTTGCAATTCCACCAATCCTTCCCTATATAATTTGGCTTCGATAAGCTTGATCACGAGAATATGATGTTTCTTTATCACAGAGATAGATGCCTCAGTTCCAGGCACCAAATAGAGACATTTGAAAGAGTTTGAGATCATTTCTAAGTCGTTCTTGCCTCCTAGAGTCTCCGCCACCATTTTCAGTATTTGTTGATGAGCTCGTGATTCGATAGCTTTATTATTCTGTGGTGTAAAATTGATTTTTTTGGATATTCCTAGAGGCTGGATCGAGTGTGACTGGATATACCCAGCAAACCCTGAGTCTATGGAGCCGTTATCCATCATCTTACCCTAGGACGAATAAGTTGTCTGTTGTGGTGTTTGTGAAATGTAAACAAATATTGAGAAAAGCAAATGTATGCAGGATATATGTGTATGATTACATAAGCTTTAACGACTTTAAACACTACAGTTATTGACTATGATCAGTTTTCCATTGATGAAAACTCATGGAGTTGCTAAAATAACGGAAATTCTCACTGGAGAAGTGACTAGCTGTATGTGAATGATCGATTTATCAAAGATTTCACCATTTTAATGGAAATATTCCTGACTAAATTGCGGACTCCCCCACTGATCTCTCAATCAAAGAGTTCGAATTTATACATTTTGTAGATCAAACTACTCTAAAATTACGTTATGAGAATGTATTGATGACGGTTGATAAGATTCTAAACTATGTACAATGGAATGTGTATGGTGGTCCATGTTAGAAGGACTTTAGAAGAACTCTGGTATCATTACTGAGAGCCCGCAAATTTATCATTGCCGAGAACTCATAAATTTATCATTCAGTTTTTCAAGACGCATCTAGGTTCTTCAGAATCTTGATCATTTCGGTTAGAAATTATCTAGCTAGAAAATTGTGGCTATAGTGATCATCTCTAGCTCGATGAGCGAAACTATCTCATGTGTTCCAGAATGATAGTAGTCATAGAGCTAACCTTAAGGCCCAGTAATCTCTAGGATGTCATAATATCTAGCAGTTCAGTGCAGCTATATTCTTACTAGCTCTTATTCGCTCTTGCTACAAGATCCCTAGAAGGCTCTTTCACCTCTATCTTCAGCAGCCAATTCGTCCTGTTTAAATTGTTCCTTTTCTTCCAATTTCTGTAAAGCCTTCTTCTTAGCTAACACGGTGGTGGCATTTCTTTCACCTCCGTTCTTCTTCTTTCCTCTCTTGTGTTCTCTCAACGGTTCCAAGTCGTTTTGGAACTTGTGGATCCATCTCAACATGTAACGTCTGGTAGAGACATCGATCCCTGAATCTTTCATCTGCTTGGAAGTGGTGTTTAAAAACTTGTTCAAGTCTCCTTCAAATGTGTTGAGATGTTCGCTGCAGTTACGACCAATCAACTTTAAGAATGTTTCCAAGTCGTGGACATTTTCTTTGGTTCTAGTGGATGTGTTGATTTTGAAGTTGACAGACGATGTGGAAAAAGCATGGGCGAGAAGGGGAGACGCGTATGTTCTTATTGGAGTATTTATACGAAGAGCCTGTCCTCTGAATACCGATCTTAATGCAAGCATGGTGTGTTGGTGGTGAGTTTAATTTATGAATTGAAATTTTTCATATTAACGTAGTTATATGCAGGTTTTAAAAGGAGAGTGCATATAAGCAAACTAGAGTCTATATTCTACAAATCACTTTCTTCTACCTCTACTTCCACGTTCTATATTTTATAATATTCGGAATATATAGCCATATAAGGACTCGAGTTGATGCTCGAGTATTTTTGGTGGTTTTCTAGCTAGTTCTAGCTAGTTCTAGCTATCAGATCATCACTATACGAGTGAATGATATCCAGCATAGAAACGTCCTCTCTGAAGAATACTAATGGATGCATTATTATGGCAACCTCTCGGACAAATTCGTACAAGCTACACCAGAAACCACTCAGAAAGCAAAGAATGATCACTCAACTCAGCAATCATCTGTCAACTTCAGTCACTTACAATAATCCACTCTTCTTGAATTGTTCCAACAAAGAGTTACCCAATCTAGCTGGAGATGCTTCCACAACAACACCAGCGGATTCCAAAGCGGCGATCTTGGACTTAGCATCACCCTTACCACCGGAAATGATAGCACCAGCGTGACCCATTCTTCTACCTGGAGGAGCAGAAACACCAGCAATGAAGGAAACCACTGGTTTAGGACCTTCTGGTCTGGTTAAGTTGTGTTGTTTCAAGAATTCAGAAGCTTCTTCTTCGGCAGTACCACCGATTTCACCAATCAAGATGATCCCTTCGGTTTCAGGATCGTTCAAGAACAAGGTCAAGGCATCGATGAAGTTGGTACCTGGGAATGGATCACCACCCATACCGATAACCAAAGATTGACCTAAACCAACAGCGGTGGTTTGGGCAACGGCTTCGTAGGTTAAAGTACCGGACTTAGAAATGATACCGACTCTACCTCTCTTGTGGATGTGAGAAGGCATGATACCAATCTTACATTGGTCAGGAGCGATCAAACCTGGACAGTTTGGACCCACCAATCTGGTCTTCGATTGAGTCTTCAAGATTTGGGCGACTCTGATCATGTCATGTTGAGGAATACCTTCGGTAATGGCTACAGCAAGACTGATTTCGGCTTCGATAGCTTCTTCGATAGCTTTAGCGGCGATTGAAGGTGGAACGAAAATACCAGTGGCAGAGGCACCGGTTGCTTTCATAGCTTCCTTAACTGTGGCAAAGACTGGACGGTCCAAGTGGGTAGTACCAGCTTTCTTTGGGTTGGTACCACCAACAACTTGGGTTCCGTAAGCAATAGCTTGTTCGGCATGGAAAGTACCTTGTTTACCAGTGAAACCTTGGTAGATGACCTTGGTATCCTTGGTGACCTTCAAGTTTTTGATGGTAGAGGCATAGTTTCTAGCAGGGGCGGTAGAAGCAAACCCACGGGCAAATTGTCTGTTCAACATTGTGTGTATTGGTGAATTGGAGTAGTGGAAGAAGAAGAACGTTGTTGATTTGTAGGTTGAAAAAATTGAGTTCGGGTCGTGAGAATCCGCCGGGGGTTATGTATTGCGGACCGGATGTTTGAAGAGGGGACGAGAAGGATCCAAGGACGAGAGATGAGGTTGGACGAGCTGGGGTTAGTGGGGGTATGGAAAGACGTTAGTGAGACTCTAGGAGGACATATTTTTGGCTCTCTGTGTCTTATAAATTCTTACTAGGTCTATTGACTACTGATCCACAGCCTCATCTCTGGTAGAAATCTGATACGCGTAACCAGAACTGTTGACTAACCGAGGTGAAAAACAGAATCTTTAATGTAGGCCACTACTACCATTACCACCACTACTACTTCTACTGCTACTTATATACCTTGATTCACTATACAATACACTTCTCTACCAATATCTCAGTGTTGGACCTTTACCGAGGTGGAGATGAAAAACGCGAATTGGAAGCGAGAGGTGGAGAGGACACACTATGGGGGATACCGGGTACCGGCAAGGAGAATAACACTAGAGACGTAGCGAGGTATATACCATGAGACCACCAATAGCCATAGCCTTAGCCTTAGCCCCAGATCGACTTTTAGATGTCGCTACTATGTAAAGTGGAGTAGTGATGAGGTGGGTGCAACTTTGTGCATGTGGATTCCGGTTTGTTCCAGGGCTCCGGGCGGAATGAGAATTCGATGAGGTGTATAGTAGAGATTAAATAGCGAGAAGATGGTAGAATTAGAGGAGGTAGAAGGGTGATACTGGGATAGACCTACTGAGAGTATTGTCGAGGATGTTTAGACGTTATTATTTTTCACTACTGATGGAATTGATATAGCTGCAAAACCGTTAGATAGATGATTATGATAAGTAGAAGAGTAATTCGATACTAATTTCTATACTAAATTCATAATAAATTCCACCCTCGACACATAATATTGTTAGATTTTACCGCTAGCTCAAGATTCAAAAGAAACTTATTGAAATTTACGGTATTCTATCCAGCAGGGGACAGTTGTGTTAGAAATTGGCACGGCTATATTGATGATTATATGCAGGAATATGGTGGACTACCACCACTACTGATATAATCTTTATAAAATTATTAGAAACGGAGAGAGCTGTTGATTCTTCTAATTCGTCACTAATTTTTCTTTAATATATGAGATCTAACTATTAATTATATTCTTCATGTGCTGATAAAATAATTGATGTCCTTTCTAAAAGAAATATACTTCTAGAAGGCTTTGATTTTCTCACAAAAGTCATGAGTATTTTCAATTTTAGCGACATAACTCATGAATATTTCATTTTTTCCCGTCCCTTTATCACTATTTTATGTCCCTTTCTTTATTTTTCACGTCCTTTGTTCAATTTTTCACATTTTTCTCGCTATGATTCTCTAATCCTTACTAACTCTCTCACTAATCAAAACCTCATATCATACATTTCAAACTTGACTTTTTCATCAACTCAACACAACAGACATAAATGTCAACAGAAGAACAAATACCAAACGGATTACCGGAGGGTAATGATTCCATAGACTCTACAAACACGGCGCCTACGCCAATACCTCTTGCCACCGACGACAACAAACATCCAATGGATTCACAAGAACCTCCTAAGAAAAAAAAGGCAACAACAGGACCAGGATCCGGCAAAAAACCCAGCGCTGAAGTCCTACAACGTAGAAAAGAAGGCAGATTGAAGGCAGCAGCCACAATTGCATCCAACCTCAAAAAGACAGGGATCGGCCGGTTTGAAGATCAAAATGGTTTTGGGCTAACGAGCGTCAAGGCGATTCCGTTGATCAACCAGAAAAATTACTACACAGAATACTTGAGGAAGGACGAACAAGTGTCGTTTGTTAGAAACTGGCGGACGCAAAAGTTGCTTCAGCAAAAGTTGAAGAATTTGGGCAAGAATCCTCCTGAGGACTCCAAGGATCCTAAAAACTTTGATAATTTCGATTTGAACGATATCGAGACGGAAATGAAGAAAAAGGCCGAACTTGAGGAAGAAGAGGACGAAGAAGAAGATGAAGAGAATGAAAGTGAGGAAATTAGAGACGAAAAGGCGAAGATCGGCCACGATACTATTGTTATACATCCTGGGTCTGCGTTTATAAGAATGGGTAGAGCAACCGACGCGGTTCCAATGACAATTCCTACCGTGATTGCAATTCCAGGCGAAAAGGAAGCTACTGAGGAGGCGCTTCCTCGTCGTGAGCTAGTCAACGATCATATCCACTTCAACTCTGAATTTGATGAGATGAAAACTATCGTCACCAAAGACTTCAAGGCTCGTATGAGATATTATAAGCGTAGAATTCTTCCAAATTCAAGAGAATCTGCAGCAAACTACAACAAGAAGCAAGAACCTGAACGGATCCCTGACCATAATGATCCGTTCAAGAAGGAATGGATGGATATCAACGCAACAAAAGGGAAAAAGTTCTTTGTTGGAGAAGAGGCGTTGAAATTACCGTTACACAGTGAAAATTTCAATAACTGGAAGCTCAGGTATCCTATTGTGAACGGAAACTTCAATGATACCTCGCCAGACTATGAGTCTGCACAGGAGATTTTGGGAGACGTTTCCAATATTGTGATAGAATCATTGGATTCCATGGAAATCAAGAACTTACTTCAGCTCAAAGCTATACTCGTGATTCCAGATCTTTATGATAAAAAGTATACTGAGTTGTGGGTTGATTTACTCTTCAAGTACGTTGGATTTGGGAGCGTGGGGATTATCCAAGAGTCTGTGGCAGCCACGTTTGGAGCAGGAGCTTCATGTGCCTGTGTAGTTGATGTTGGTGCCCAAACCACATCTATAAGTTGTGTGGACGAAGGAATGGTTGTGAACGACTCAAGAATCCTCTTGAACTACGGTGGTGACCAGATCACCGAATGTTTCATAAAACTTTTGCTTGAAAGCTCTTTCCCATACAAGGACATCAACCTTTCCAGTAGAAACGACGACTGGGAGTTGGCTGAAAACTTGAAGCACAACTTCGCTACGTTCCAGGACATTGATATAGCGGTACAATTATACAATTTCTACAAGAGAAAGCCGTTTGAAATGACGGAAAAGTACGAATTTAAGGTGTTTGATGAGGTGATGTTGGCGCCGTTGGGACTCTTTTTCCCGGATCTCTTTCAGATCGGAATTACCGACCCTTCCATCCCGTCCATAGCATCTACCAGAGAAGGAGAGTCCAAACTCTTCACTCCATCCCTCGATCAATATACCAACAAGCCGAACAACCCAACATCCATAAGTCAGCAGAACCTCGTCTCGGGAGAAACTTATTCTGATCTTGTGGAAGAACAGCTTCTCTACAAGTTGAACGAGTTCAAAAACTTCAAGTCCACTAACCAACCTCTCAGAAAGTCTGAAACAAAAGGTTCTTCCAGTACTGACAAGTTGTATAAAGTCCCATTGGAAAAAGCTATTATCGAATCTATCACAAATGCAGGAATCTCAACCGATATCACCAAGATCAAGAAGTTTTACGACAACATTCTTGTAGTTGGTGGAGGATTCTCCAAAATCTCAGGTTTTGACTCGGTACTTTCCGACAGAATCAATATCTGGCGTCCAAAGTTTCTCTCCAACGATGGCTTGGACCAAGTGTTGGAATACGTCAGTCAGGAGATGAAAAAGGTGGAAGTTTCTAAGAAAAACCTTATTGAACAATATAAAACGAAGAATCGTAAGAATCCAGAACAGTCTCTTGAAGAAATTGAACTATCTCCATCAGATTTAGACGAAATCGAATCGAAATCAAAATTGAACCTCGATTTTGAGGTTATTGACTCAATTTCAGACTCTCAAGTCTCGATTCCTATAAATGTGTTGCCTCCTCCAAGAGAATTCGATCCTGAAATGTTGACCTGGAAGGGTGGATGTGTTTATGGACGGTTAAAGGTAGTTAATGAGATGTGGATCACTAAAAACGATTGGGAATTATTGGAATCAAGATGTTTATACTATAAAAGTCTTTTTAATTACTAGATGAATGGAGGAATGATGAGTGAAGTGACATAAGGTGATAAGGTGACTTAGGGCTAGCCATACTACTAAAGTAGCTAAGAGAAACGTCTCTAGAAAACAATAGAGGGTCCCTAGAAAACAATAGAGAGTCACTAGAATATCATAGAAGGGTCTCTAGAATATCATGTTGTGTTTAGGTGATCAAAGATGCTTAGAAAGATATTCTAATAAAATAAATATACCTAATAATTATTAAATTCTATTAAATCACAAATTAAGGATGCATTGCTAGTAAAGTTCCAGATCATCGTATATAATATACAGATCATTGTAGATATTATGTATTATTTATATTATTATAAATAATGATTAAATATTATTACTCCCATACCATTAAACTACTAGATATTTAATAGATACCTAATATAATATACTCACCTATACTTGTTTAGGTGTTGCAAATAAATATAGATGATATTGAAATATATCAAAGTGAATCAAATAAATTTGGAGGTATATATATTTTTAATTAGTATATAATTATATATAGGTAGGAATCTCAGAGGCTACACGTATATTACATTATTTATAGGTTTATATTATTATTCATATTTTCTTCTTCCAGAAGATGATATTAAGTAGGAATATACAATTAATTATTATTGATGCACCTATATAAAATAATATATTTTATATAGTTCATATTACTAGAACTACTATTATATAATGACTAAAGTAAAATGCTGTTGCATAATGACCTAACTCAATAAAATATGCTCTACATGTAATTGACCTAAATTACCTAAGAAGAAATTAAATACAAATAAGTAAAAGAATAGTTTAGAGAATATTTTAAATGAATTACCTCTAACTACTGACCTATCTGTGATTGGTAATACTAAGTTTATTAGTATTATCATAAATATTTAGAAGTTATAGTCTTCCTTATTATTTTTGATATATAGCTTATCTTAATAAAAAGATATATAAATATTATGATATATATAATAAAAGATATTATATTAATTTCCTTCTTATAGATAACTTGATCAGCCGTGAGACAATTGTCAAATATTCCCCATTGCTGCTCCTAATAAGACTAAGCCTAGAGCTCATGTGATGGTTCTGACTTAATCATCGATTCCAGTTCTAAGGCTAGTTTTAGTATTAAAGTAGGATGTTCTATCATGTATATGTCACCTAGAATTAAAAGGTATTACCTGTTGCCTGGATTAGGTTGATTTTTACGGATCTGATACTAAAACTATAATTCTAAACGACTCTGTATCGCAGAAGGTGTATTAAGTACTTAACGTCAAAGAGGATGTAATATCTTTATATGAAGAGTTATTAATAACCAGTTGTGGAAATGAAGAGTCAGCAGTAATAGAGCTGTCGTGAAATGTTGAAATGTTGAAATGGTTCTCTCATGATTTTTTAAAAAATTGGATACAGTGACTCCACTATATCTGTAGATCGTATAATTGCAGAAATTTGCAATAGTGTGACAACTTGGCGAGGAATGGCTGTGACAGGACAGCAGAATCTCTGTATCACAGATCTGGTATGTGAATAATACTAATCATCTGAGAATATTAAGATATGATTAGGAATATCTGGCTGAGCACATTTTTAATCTAAGTATCTGAGCGAAGCGGAGTTGCTTGCGTGATGTTAATGAGGTTGAGCCAATGTGAGTGAGTTCCAGTCAGTGCGAGTCAGTGCGAGTCAGTGCGAGTCAATGCCAGCCAATGCGATCCATAGTAACTTCCATTCATATTTATAATCTGATTTCACACCTCCATCTGTAAGTAAAAGATCTGGATTAATGTGAGAGATCTAGATCTGGATATACTAGTCCTCTTATGTCTCATCAAATGAAAGGTGGGAATTATCAATTATCTGGTGAAAATTACCTAATGAAAAGTATTCAGTAATCTCTACTGATATCACTTATGAACTAGTCGCAAATACTTCGCTACTCTCAGTATTTACATACCACAGCTTGAAATGAATTGTACTTGACTAATAATCAAGTGTTGTTGAAATGAAATTTTTATATCTCTGACTGGTAGTCTGGGAGTTCTAGAACTTGTAGAATTTATTCTGACTAATAGTCTAGAGATATTTTGTGTTTGTTTCTAGAACTTGGTAATGCAGGAATGGTTCTATTAAGAGATTGCCTTTTTGGTGGAGAAGAAATGGATGGGTTTTGGGTCGTGCTTGTGATGTTTAATGGACTAGACACTTTTGTGCTTTCCTTCACTCTTGATGGACTTGTAGATTTATCACCTACATCCAGTTTCACTCTTTCGTTCAGTTTTACAGACGTCTTTTTATGCTTGGAGAGGTTCATGATTTTTGATTTCAGCTTGACTTCATTATCAAAGTCCCAGAGACTCTTTTTCCACTGGGCGAGAGAGTGGTGGAGCTCAAATAGTTTGTGGAGAGATTTTTTGCTATCTGCTTTAGACTGCGAATTTGGGTTCTTCAACATGTTGTACAAAGTCTCGTATTCTTTGTACTTGAACTTGAACTTGGTGGCTAAAGAGTTGTAATATTCTAGTCTTTTGGATGCAGACTTGATCTCGGGGATTGTGATGCTTGTGGTGGTGTTGGTGGTGGTTGTGGAGTGGTTTCTTCCTTCGTCGTCCATATCTTCTGATGAAGGTGAAGTATATGAGTCTATTTTCGGTTTCTTGGTCTTTTCATCCTCTGATGAAGACGGCGAGGACGATGACAACTTTCTTTTGTTTTTGGAGACTGGCAGTAATTTTTTCTTTGCAACTGGGCGTTTTGGTTCGAACTCGATCTTATTGCTTAGTTTTGGCAGGTCGGTATATGCCTTTCTGAATGGTAAATTTGACGTGGTTTGAGTATTGTTGCTTTTCTTGCTTATTAAGAATCCACCTCCAAGACTTGATTTCTTCTCGTCGTCGCTGACAACACGAGGAGCCTCTGTACATATTTTCTTACGTAATGGATGGGTTTCGGAGTACCCTTGTCTTGTTAATGCATGATGGATGTTTTGGATAATTAGCTTCCGTTCAAACTCGGAGTAATGAGACCACTCCCATGGTTTTAGTTCTTTGTATGTCTTATCTTTGAGAATGTAATGTGGGTTCGAGGGAGAAGGAATAAATACATCGTCTTCGTCGAAATCATCGTTACTGTCGTTACTATCCTGTTCAGATTGTGTCAATGTCCTCTTGAGACGTCTTTTTGTTGCTCTTTCCAATACAGGGAAGGTGTCGTCCTTGATAAAAGAGTTTTGAGGATTATATGGTTGAGCGTAGTCGCTGATGAATGTCGTTAGTTTGTTCTGGGGAACATTAAGGGCAGAAGCAATTTTAGAAAGGGAAATTGGACCCAATGCAAGGAGATGAATAAATTTGGTTGTTATATCTGCCACCGTATCGTTGAGGGAGGTATTGTAAGCCGTCAACAGTGTTTCCAGTGGTTTCGTGATGATAGTTGGTGTATGATCAGTATTGGGTAATGGAGCCTCGGAAACGTGCAGCTGCGGTTCTACCGCTAACACTCTTTCCATCTCTTTGATCTTTCTATTGTCTGTGATGACATTCAACTTGGTAGTGACCCTACCCCCGTACTTGGCCAGCGAGTGGCCGTACACATCGAGGTTCAAATTTTCAGGAATCTTTACACATGGAAAGACGACATCGTTGGATAAACGTATGGACTATATGTTAGTATATTTTTAGCTTTAGAAAACAGTAGGTAGGAGTCCATCTGTTAGAACATCTCTTTGCATTCTCAATTTAGCGGAAGAAACTCGGCTAGTAATATTAAGCATTATGTGAATAGCTTTAAAGAATCCCATTGAGCTACTATTTTGAATATGTGAGGTCAGGCTGGGGTTCTGTAGAGGTAATATCTTCACCTGGTGGCTAGTAATCACCCAAACGATTATTCAGCAGATTTTCAGAATTATCATCTCAGTATCAAATCTTGAAGTCTGTGAGCCTAGCGATCATTATTTCAAGAGATTTCTTAGATATTCCAAGAATTGGCTCGTCGTGGTGACTGGAGGTTCAAATTCTCGCTATTCCAATTCTGCTGATCCACCATGATTCGATCGGTAGTTCACTAACCGAACCTGATTTTAACTTCCTCTAGTATCACAGGAATCACAGGAACCACTGGAATCACAAGCTTTAGGCGGAACTAGTTGGAGATCTACCTATTGTCTCCTCTCTTCAAGTCTCCTAGTGGCTCATAGTGTCTCCCAGTGTCCTCCAATTCTTGATCTCTCTTCGATTCTCCAAATTTCTCTTAGTTCCTCTCTCCTAATCTGCCCTTTAATACTTACATAAATTCCATCTTTGACGACCAACTTTGGTCTCGTCTCTTCTCTCAAGCACTCCTTGAAGTGATTTAAAAGATCATTATTCAACTTTATGGATATTGCAACCGGTGCTGCCTTTGCCAGGGACTGGGGCGGTATCGGAGGCTCCAATGTAGTGATCATGAACGACATCCTGGAATAACGATAAAGAAGAGTGGTAAAAAGAACCTGCCAATGGTGCTGTAAATGCGTAGTGAGGGAAAGGGGAGTGTGTAGAAAAGTAGTGCGAAGAATGAGGTTAGCAAAGGTGCGAGAGAGGACTTAATTGGGGTTAGACGACGGTGATAGAAAGACGACTGTGGCTACGGCGTGGTCTACAGTGAGAGCTGCTGGTCTTGGTGGTGTTCTGTGTCTTTCGTGAGTCAGGTTTATGGCTCTCCTCTGGACCCACGCCTGATCCAGACTGAAATCTCGCTAAGATCCGAAAAATAACTGGAATGTCTGATTTTAACATACGAGCTTTAATTACTGGTGAAGGGTTGGATGTTGCTTACATAGAGGGGTTTTATATAGTGGGGTTTTCTGCGGCACGCTAGGTGGTGCAGTGTGCTTGGGTGTCCTTGTGAGTCTTATTGTGTCCATCTGTCTCATCGGAACCATCGCTCGCCTATCATCCAATTTGTCCCGATTGGGAAGTTGATGACTAACGGAAATTCTGATCCAACAGGGTCACAAGGGAACTAGTCAGGAATTGGTGAGAACCTGGTGAGGTCCTGGAAATTGAGTTTCTACGACCGCAGGTCGTCGTAGCTACGTCTCCTTCTAATTGGTGATATTTGTTTGCGAACAATGGAGTATTCGCCCCACTTTTTACGACGTAAATGTGTAGCCCTAAAATTCCGTCCTTTGATGGGGAATTTCCTTTGGTAAATGATAATGTTCAAATATCAAAAGGTGCTTCACCCATTTCCATACTATCGTAGGGGAAGTTTCCTGGTTTGGGAAGGTCTACTATTATGTTAGTTCGTAAATCCGAAACAATAAAATTAAGCAATGCAACGGAAATTTTTGATGTTAGATTTTTGGCTTAGCATCTCATAGTTTTTGAGCTTAGCGTATCTCAGCCTTAGTACCAGCCCTTCGTCTTAAATTTCAGCGTCAAGAAGCTCCTTCATCTGTCTCTAGAAATCTCCAGCTGGCTCTACAGAAACTCTCACATTTCGTAACTCTACATTCTGTTCGTGTATGGCTTCCTGTTTGGAGATATATTGTTTAATAAAACACCCATACCGCGTCTAGAATAGACAACCAAAACCCCTCTAATTAACCACGACTACAACTCGTGCATATATATCAATAATCCCCTTGCTATCTTTTTAGAGGTAACAAAAATCATTCTCCTCCAACTCTAGAACAATATTGTAGCATCTCGGGATTGTTCTCCTTAATAGGAAATTGTAAGAACATCGGTACCGCGGTACAAATATATATATATATATATATATATATAATCAGATTAAGTATATGAGATATATCAACAGAGTTTAAGGGTATTAATACTACTCAGTCTACTGAAGCCGAACTCAGAACTCTGATATGGTGGAAACTCCGGAAATTATCAACACACGGGCTCTACTCTTATTGGACTAAGGAACTCCCGAGAATGGACTATAATTGTGAAAGAACTCTACGAGACAGACCAACATGTGAAACTATCCTGAATTTCGTTTCTTCTACCTGTCTATTCACAAAACCTCTGGGAGTGTCTAGAACTAGTCGTGATATTTGCAGCCTTGTTTATTTGCCTGCACCCTCAATTGAATGTATGCAGGATTGACTACATGGTTACCAGGTCCTCTTTAGAACGCGCTAAGGAGCTAGTGATGGTTTGTCTAGGACTGTCGTGGACGTCGTGTTTATAGGCTGTTTTCTTTGAAAGTCTGGATTTCACGAGGATATCAATATCTGGAGATTTATATTTTTGCAGGAAATTTATGTCTGGAAATCAATTTCCGTGGAATTTAATTGTCATGATTCGGTAGACATAATTCAATATCTTGATGATGTAGTGATATCCTACCAGGTGACAGCTATAAATGGTAGAGTCCCGGTCTGAACTACCGTTTCCTTCCAGAACTTCTCTAAACACTGATTGCCTGACGGCTTAGTTGCGCGCACCCACATCACCGCAACTCTTGATAACCCTTCAATTAGAACACAGATTAAGCGACCAAGATCACCATTCCTACCACCACTTCTCTCATGCTCTCTAGTAACATCTCCTACCCTTACACCCACCTTTCAAGGTGCCCCCATGTAAATTCACGGTGTGCGCACTACCGCAAATTTTCTTACAAAAGAACCAGCAAGTTTCCTTCTTCACCACTCTTTCTCTTCCTCCCAATAACTCCCATAAAATGTTAAAGTGGGTACAATCTGGACTTTCTGCTGTTGCAGGTACTGCTGAACCGGAATACGGAAAAGAAGCCATCCACCCTATCACCGAAGCGATCGGTGGCGAAGTGCCTGTTTACCGTGAAACCACCGAGAAGGACTTCCACTGGCAGAAGCCAGGGTTCACCAATGTTGAGACCCAAGTATTCTACTTCACCGATTTAACCTCTGGTAACGTTGGATTTGCCCAAATTATCCATTCCAACGTCATGGGTGTCCACACCACCGCCCAGTTCACCTTTAGACTCTATCGCCGTGATGGGGCTACCATCACCGATTCCATTTGGACTTCGACTAAGCTTGAAAACTTTAGAACCGAGGGTGCCAACTTCTACGCCGACGATTTGTCTATTGAGCTTGTGAACGACGAGTACATTTTGAAATCAGCCGTCACCGAAGAATCGGTCGTTGATTTGGTCGTAAAGCGTCTTTCTCCGGGTGTCATTTTCGGTAAAGATGGTGCTACTTATTATGGGGACGACATATCCGAACCATGGGGATCCATGAGACATTTGTTCTGGCCAAGATGTGGTGTCGTTGGTACCATCAAGTCTCCTACTAAGACCTACGAAATCAATGGGTATACCATGTTCGTTATGGCTCTTCAAGGTATGAAACCACATCACGCCGCAAAGTCGTGGAACTTCTTAAACTTCCAATCGGAGCACTACTCTGCTGTCCAGATGGAATTCACTACTCCAAAGTCATACGACAACACTAAGGTCAACGTAGGAATGATTTCATCGAACGACAAGATCCTCCATGCCACAGTCGGCAATGACGTAGTCCATAAGGACCAGGAGGTGGATGAAGTTGGCTGGAACGTTCCAAAGAGTATTGAGTTCAACTTTGTAGATAAGGACGAATCGAATGAAGAACACGTGATTGCAACTGTCAATGGAGATTTGGATGTCTTGATTGAGAGGGTGGATGTCATGGCGGAAATTCCCCAATTTGTCAAGAATATCGTAAGTGGTGTTGCCGGTACCAAGCCGTACATCTATCAATATTCCAACAAATTTTCAATTGAGTTGAAGGATGAAGGTGTTACCGAGGAAGGTATTGCCTTCAATGAGGTTACCTTTATTTCTGAGTAATCAGAGTTGGGAATCCGGGAATTTGAGCAATCCGCTAGGGAATGGTGATTTAAATATATTTATTTTGGTTGAGGTCGTGCTACCTACGTCACTGATATTAAGCAAGGCCATTTCGAGTTCTTTTCCAGGTCTTATCTTTTCTCACGAATACTGTTTCTGGCTTTGCTTTACTCGTTGGTGTGTCTGAGTTTCTAACCTCAAAGTTTCTCAACGTTACTCAAAGTTAGGACTTGTCTGTCCCGAGGTTAAGGAGTTACGAACCTGTTTCAACTCACTGCCCACCAACTCCTTTTACATTTTACCACGTCGTGGTGGCTTCTTCATATATAGCAACGCTGTCTGGCCAACTGCAATTTATCTCCTTGGTATCCTACATTTACCAATACCTAATAATCTACTGTTTCTAATGATAAATCTTACGTCTGTCTCGTTTTAATAGCTAATACACATACATTTCGAGAAAATTGAAGTCATTGGATTCTGATTATCTACCATTTACTGGGGAATTCTTTTGAATCGGAAATAGAATCGGAAATTATAATCGGACATTTAGACAAGCTTTGAATCAGGCTATTATAATCAGACATTAATATCAGACACTAAATCAAACTTTTAGAGTCATTTTTTTCAGACATCAAATCAGTCCGACATTTTCAAACCAGCTCTACAACTCCAATAAGATAATTATCTTCATCTAAAGGGATTTTTGCAGGTATAATGGTCTCAAGGGCTCTAACCATCAACAGCTCATAGCAAAAACATCACATTTCCTCATTTACATATAAAAGTGTCTGATCACGATATAATATAAAATGAAATAATATAAAATGAAATAACTGCATAAAAGTATGTGAAGACATTAACAATTGGTCAGCAGACCAAACATTACAAGTATAGCTTGAGATCAGCGGGTTGGAGAGGTTTATCAGATATTATTCTTATAGTACACATACATCAATATCATAGATTTCGTAGATGTTCCGATCCTCTGGTACTTCTCTGCTCTCCCTAGTGAATAAATAAGATATCCTCGTCCATTGTTGGGGTTCAACTACAAAATTGCTCCAACATAGAAAAGAACTGCCGAGAATCCAGCAATACCCGTCCAGATGGTGAATAGTGAACTAGGACCATTCTTAGGAACATCGCCAGTTCTTCCGAACCAAACCTTACCGTTGTGGCGTCTTTGAGAAGCAACGAAAAGCTTGTCCTTATCTTCGTTGTATGGAGGATACCTAGCCTTCATGGCGAACTCGTTCCAGAAAGCGGCCTCAATGGTAGTTCTCTCGTGGGAGAAGGCCCTGAACGAGTAGATACCGTGATAAGCACCTTGACCGGAGTTACCAATACCACCAAATGGTGCACTAGTAAGAGGAACGTGCATCATGACATCATTGATGACAGTAGCACCAGATCTGATTCTGGTCAAGATGGTATCGAGCTCCTTGTTCTTGTTTCTGTTAGTGTTACCACTCGTAAAGACATATTGGGCCAACGGAGTGTCACAACGTTCTCTGATGTTAGCCAACGCTTCGTCCAAGTTAGAATAAGTGATAATTGGCAAGAGAGGTCCAAAGATTTCACCTCTCATAGTAGAATCATCCCAGTTGACATTATCCAAGATAGTTGGAGCAATATATTTGGCAGCCGCATTGTGGGTTCCACCAGTAACGACTCTACCCTTGGACTGTTTCAAGATCTTGACCAAGTTTTCGAAGGCTCTGTCGTGGATAATGTGAGTGTAGTTTGTATCGTTTTCATCAACATCCTTGAACAAGGTTTCTTCAACGGCAGCTACGAGATGCTTAACAAGCGCAGCCTTCTTCGTTTCATGCACAAGGACATAATCCACAGCGACACAGGTCTGACCCGCATTAGTAAATCTACCCCAGGCGATTCTTCTAGCTACAGTTGCAAGGTCTTTGTCCTTAACATCCTCGAGAACAAAGGCTGGAGATTTTCCTCCCAATTCCAAGAGAACTGGAGTCAAAGTCTCAGCAGCTTTCTTAGCAATGATGGTACCAACCATGTTGTTACCAGTATACATGATCTTGTCGAACTTTTGTTCCAAAAGAGCAGTCGTTTCTTGAATACCACCGTTTACAACGTAGAAAATGTCGTCATCAAGAGCTGCACTCATGATTTCGGTAAACAACTTCGAGAAGTTTGGGGTCAATTCAGATGGCTTGAAAACAACACAGTTTCCTGCAGCCAAAGCTCCGATGATAGCTCCAACAGAGAGGAGCAAAGGATAGTTGAAGGGAGAAATAATCAATACAACTCCCAACGGAATCTTTTCAACGTAGACAGGACACGTCATGGTCTGGGGCAAGTCTGGAACCTTATCTGGTTGTACCCATTTATGTAAGCTGGACATGGTGTGGACCACCTCAGTCAACGAAGTTCCGAGCTCCAAGTTTCTGGTTTCAGAAGCAGAACGGCTGAAATCTTTTTCAAGCGCTTCAGCAATTTCGTCGCCATTGTCCTTAAGAGCAAAGTACACGTTTCTCAATTGGTTCAATCTGTACTGGACCGAGTGGGTCTTCTTGGAGTTGTGGAAGGAGTCGACCAATTTCGCAACACCTGCTGGAATTTCCGAAATGGCAGTGAATTGGAGCACGGATGGAGCCGCCTTGGTGGCTGGAGCCACCTTGGTGGCAGCAGAGTCGAATGAATTCTTATTCGCTACTGGAGGACTCATTGTGGATAGGGGTGCAAATTTAGTTCTGGGGGCGAAACACTTGGTTTTATATAGTATTGGTTCAGGTTGTTAGTTAGTTATATGCAGGTTATCGCTCGGGAGGCGTTTTTATATACTGACCGCGATCGATCGGCCAAGAGACTCGGCTTAAGAAGCTTCTTTTAAGGGGAAACGGGAACTTGAGGAAATCTTGAGGAATGCTTAGTAAATCTTGAAGCATAGTTGAGAATGTCAGTTGTTGGCAGGTTGAGGTTGGTTCAAGGGCCGATAGTTGCTTAAAGAATCACAGGAGAGTCGTTGTCCCCCGCGCAACATGTGAACTTTGATGTTGGAGATCTCGCACGTGATACGTGTTGGATGTAGAATAACGGTGTAAGCGACGGCGTATGAGAGGAGAATTTGCAAAGGATTGGAAATAATCAAGTGGTCAATTCGGGAAAAATTTTGAGACTAACTCTTGGGGAGTTTCCTGACTGTAATTTTGGGAATCGTCGGCACGACTAATTGGAGGGAACCCTAATAATATTTTGGTTAGATAAGGTTGTAAGTACTGAAAAAACATGAGCCTTACGAATATTGCTTGCGTGCATATGTACAGATGTAGATGTAGATGTAGACCATCTAGTTCAAGCTGTATGCCATAGTCTGTATGGGAATCAAAGGACCTGGTTCAATGTATATACACACCATGCATATGCAACGAAAAAAATCATGCATACTGCACGACATTACGTACTATTAGAGACTTGAAACTCAAACGGTTACTACCAAGACTTAAAACTCAAACGGTCACTATAGAAACAAGTGACTGTAACAGATCAAAGTAAGACAAATAATTGCGGGAGTTAAAGTACTAAAATATGGTTTCTTTATTCAAAATATGGGTCTTAAATTATGGTACAAAAGATCTTTATGGTTATGATATGTGATATATTTCAAAGTTAAATCGCGATGCAGATTCTTGAAGTTTATGGATTTCAGTTGTCTCTATTTACGACTTGCCACAATTACTTCTACTGGGAAGGTTGAATATTGCTGGATTTCAGGGTCTCATGGTTCCAAGATGAGACCACATTTTTACGAGTCCAAGCCAAGAAACACTTAAACGGCTCTCTTACATTAATATCCATATACATTATTTAGGTATCAAGTAAGGTATATTTTTATTTCTAAACTTCATGCATTAGGAGATATTAAATATTATATTTTCTGCACTAACCGAAACTCACTCTAAATCCGAACAGCGACATTGTGATAGAGATGGGCCGGAAGCACAATCGGGTTAGATCCAATCCGGATTCTTACAAGTTACAGAGTTTTTGTTGATTTCCATGGGATGTTAGTGGTGTTAGCCCTGAATTTCCTGAATTTCTAGTAATTTTGTGCCGTTTTTCTCTGAGTAAGACTTCCTTGTAGCCTCGGACTTTTTATAGTACTTAGGAGAACTTACGATTTGGGATCTAGATTATCACCAATATAAGCAAGTACGAGTCTGAATCTTCACTAGAATTAGCGACTTCGCAAGATCCTTCATGGCTGCAAATACCCCCTCCCCACATGAACAATCTACAATGTTCTATTCATTACTATAATTCTGTATACATCCCCTAGTGATTACTCTTCTAAATCTCCTCTAAATCTCAGCGTGACAATTACACATCATCTCACTAAGCCTCAGCCTCACAATTACTGATCAACTCCTCTTTCTCTCGCATCCACCCTCTCTTCCCACACACTTTTCCCGCTGCAGCTGCAAACCTGTTTATTGTTTTCCCAAACTCCAGCACTACGGGCAATTACTCCACACAATGAATCATCCACAACTTCTCCCTTAGAGCTGGAGATCACAACACTCCGACCAATCAAATCGTTGATACTTAAAGGAGCATGGAGGAACGCTTGTCCACTGAAGGATGGAGTACCAATGGTAGACGCAGCTGACGAGACAACGTCATTTTCAGAATTAGCAGCGCCTAGAGAATTTATTGTCACTGGAGCTTCCATCACATCCACCGGGGCCAATTCATGGAACAACGGTCCAGTGGATTTTGCACCTTCCGATAAGTTCCCACAACTTCTAATTGACGGATAATATACTCCCTTACCCAACCCACTAATGGTTAGATCGACATAGATATCTTTTGGCGATACCAGCACGATTCTAGCGAGACCCTTCACCGGCGTCTTCATGTCTTTGGGGTCAAACGATTCAAGAATACAAACGGCAGCACTATTTGGCTGACCAGTACCACGAATAATGGCGTCTTTTCCGGTGTTTTGTATAGCCTTGATGATGGTACTTGGTGGAGTCGTTCCTGTCGTAGTGACTAAGTTATCTTCGAGATCAATATCGTACGACGTGATTCCACTAAGACCGTTTAAGACGTGGGAAATCGAGTCCACGCACGATTGACATTCTAACGGCACGGCAAACACTATTTGAAAACTCATATTGCAACCTTACTGGAATTCTGTGTTTTAGTTTGTGTTATTCAGTTAATTGGTGGAATTGGGAGTTTTAAGTCTGGGATCAGCTTATTGAGCAAATATGTCATAGGGTATGAGAATTACCGGGTATGATAATTACTGTGTAAATTACTAATCTTTGAATCACATCACGGGACGTAATATGGAAGTAGCTAGACTATAGAGAGAGACGAATAATCTAAATATCCCCTTATTCCATACCTTCTCTATATTATATGATCTTAGGAGTAAAATCCCAGTTCGGAGTAGTAATACCCTTAGTACTAGGATTTAAATGACTCCTAAATGTCTCCTAAATGTGTCTAAACTTCAGTATATCGGGATCATTGGCTCAAACTGGCTGAGCCAATTTATAAAGAGTGCAGCAGGAACACTTTTATGGTTGACATATAGTCATTTCATGATATAGAGTCGTTTCATGTTATTGTACTGCGGTATGGATCTTTATGGGTATAGCTACTATGTTGAAACCAGAAATAACTATAGTAATCTAATATATTGAAAAGGAGTTATACTTAATGCGTGTTATCGGATGTTGTCTAGAGTTATCTCTTTTGGCTGATATTATATCCCCCAGAAGCAAAGAATTAGTACTATTATTCAAAATTTCTTCCAATTCTGTGAAATTCAATTGCGAATCTTTCTCATAAACTTAAGACATAGAATTTATCATCAACACTAAGTTCTAACACTTTGAATAGATTACACAAGCAACCATTGATTTGTTATTTAGATGATAAGCCTTATATATTTTTGCTTACTAGAAGTGATTGTTCTTACTGCGCGGTTCTACCTTCTCAAACGTTCTCGATATATTGCTGCAACCCTGGCGTTATTCGCCCCGTTCTCCGGATTTGTAATGTATCCCGGATTTTAGCCTAAAAAGGAATTTCTTCAAAACTTGCTGCAAAATTTTGGGGGGAACTGAGTAAGCACCAACATAACCCAAAAAGACCGAGAAAACCACCGTTTGAGATTCATTTCGTAATCTGAGGCACATTACTCATCGTGGTGAGATGAGTAATAATCTCAAACTATTAATCTGCCAAGAGGTTTGTTAAGGTATATAAGGAGCACCCTCGCCTGCGTTAGATATATCTTTTATGCAAATCAACATCACCATGCATTATAGATTTATTAGAGATAGTTTTTTCGGAAGACTTACTTACCATTTGAGTGGTAAGAAGTTGTTCCAGCACGCCGAAGAGAAGAAGGATTACATAGTGCCGTATATGTACCTTGAGAAAGAAAAGAACCTTGAGAAAACTAACCAACGTGAAGTAAAAGATGAAGAACTAAGTGACTCGAGCGCTTCAAGCTCAAACTCGAGCTGCTCGACTATTGTAACTGATAAAATCATTGTAACTTGGGATGGTGACGATGATCCAGAGAACCCATACAATTGGCCACTCCCTCAAAAGGTGTTCCTTATTGTTTTAATTGCATTTTTAACCACTTCCGTATATATGGGTTCTGCCATTTATACACCTGGTATTGAAGAAATCATGACCGAATTCAACATCACTAAAGTCAAGGCTACTTTGCTATTATCTATGTTTGTCATTGGTTATGGTTTGGGACCAATGGTTTTCTCTCCAATGTCTGAAAATGCTATCTTTGGAAGAACTTCCATTTATATCGTTACACTTTTAATATTCGTCATATTGCAAATTCCAACTGCATTGTCCACCAGTATTGCTGGCTTGACAGTTTTGAGATTCTTGAGTGGGATCTTTGCTTCTCCTTGCTTGGCCACTGGTGGTGCATCTGTGTGTGATGTTTTACCTCCTGCCTATGGTCCTGTTGGAATTGCTGCATGGTCAATGGCTGCCGTATGTGGTCCTTCTTTAGGACCTTTAATCGGTTCTGTTCTTGTCGTCAAGGGTGATTGGAGATGGACTTTCTGGTTCATGTGTATCATCTCTGGTGCTTCTCTTCTCGTTATGACCTTCTTCTTACCAGAAACTTATGGTAAGACTTTATTACTTAGAAAAGCTAAGAGATTGAGAGCACTCACTGGTAACCAAAACATCACCACAGAAGACGAAATCACAAACGCAAACCTTTCAGTTAAAGAATTGGCTATTGAAACCTTATGGAGACCAATTAAGATTTCTCTCGTTGAACCGGTTGTTCTTTTGATCAACCTTTACATTGCCATGGTATACTCTGTCTTGTATCTTTGGTTCGAAGCATTCCCAATTGTATTCTTGGAAGTCAAGCACTTTACCTTGGTCGAGATGGGTGTTTCTTATGTCAGTATCATGCTTGGTATTGTGATTGCCTGTATGGTTTACCTTGTGGTTGTCAAGAGAGTGTTTACTGACAAAATGTTGAGAAACGAAGAACTCTTCCCTGAAGTTTTCATTCCTACGTCCATTGTTGGTAGTGCCCTTATGCCTGTCGGTATTTTCATTTTTGCTTGGACAAGTTCCCCAGATATTCACTGGATTGCTCCAATGATTGGTGCCGCCATTTTTGCTGCTGGTGCTTTCTTGATCTTCCAGACTTTATTCAACTACTTGGGTATGTCATTCTGGAGATATTTGGCTTCGGTTTTCGCTGGTAATACCTTGTTTAGATCGGTAATTGCTGGTGTTTTCCCATTATTTGGTGCTCCGTTATTTAATAACTTGAGTACAAAGAAGTTTCCTGTCGGTTGGGGCTCATCTATTTTAGGATTCATTGCTTTAGCAATGATTGCCATTCCCGTATTGTTTTATATCAATGGGCCTAAGTTGAGAGCAAGATCTAAGTACGCTGGATCTGGTTAGTACTTCAAATTCCGTTAATGTCACAATAATTTTTAATGATTCCCATTGCCAATCAGAGCAATTTCCTTCTTTCATGACCATATATAGATTTAGAACGGTCAACAATTTAATATTAATCTCACTAGATTATCAATAGAATCAAGCAAACCAAAATAATTTGGCTATTAAATGATTAAGTAGTACTTTTTATGGAAAGCGTATCCTAGCAGATGATAATTGAGTATTAAGAGCCTATTTTTCTAGAACTAACCAATCAAGGATCTCTACCGATTTGCACACATAGTTCCAGAAGTTCATGGTTTTTTGAGTGATTCCCTTGATTCTTCTCTGCTTGCTCTAATGACTTTGAGTGATCTGATATGTGATGTTCTGAATTCAATAATATCTCCAGTCCGCAATTATCTCTATTTTTTCCTTCAACTTATATACTTGTAGGTTTTGTAGGATCTCTTTTCATCTCCAATGAGTTTAAGTAGATAATTACATTTTGGAACCTCCCAGTCAAGATGACCAATTGCTAACACTGTAGTGTTTATCAAATCTTTCTCCACAATCTCGTGACACCGTAACATCAACTGTTGGTCGTCCATACATGAAAAAGCTTCATCCAACACAAGGAGAGCAGGGTTCTTGATAATGGCCCTTAAGAAGAGAGCTAGTTTCTGGTGGGTGATGGTGAGTTCTGAAAATCTCATATCGCCATACGCTTCTAGTTCTGGACTAAACTTGTCCAATATCCTTTGGCCAAAAGGAGATAGATCCTTTTCATTTCCGGCAAACATGAAGTTGGAATTGCCCACATCCCGTACAATTCCGTTGAGAATCACTTCCCTCATGGTCTTTGTGTAAGCCGGTACCAAAGCATGAAGTTCTGGCGACGACATTCCAATCTCATTATTGATGTCAAAGAACGACACACCACAGCCAGTTTTCCGAACAACTCCATTGATCGACAAGACCGATCTCCATGATTGGGGATGATCTGCAGTGATTAATGATATTAATGTGGTCTTCCCTGTACCATTATCTCCGAGAATCCGCCACTTTGTTCCACGAGGAATCTTCCAGTCAAAGTGTTGAAACACAGTGACATCCTTATAGATAACATGTGCATTGTTAAACTCAACATGAGACACGTCATTTTCCAACGATTCATTAAAAATCTCCACTTTTTCATTACTAAACTTGGGAAGTGGGATTTCTTGTACGGATTCTATTTCTTTCTTGACTTCCTGTCCAACTTCGTGCTTGCTTCCACTAATCTTCAATCCTGTGCTATCCACAAAGCCAACATTTTGAATCCATTCAGGAATGACGTCCTGAACTCGCAATCCCAAGACTATACTAAGCTCAAGATCCTGACTGACGCGGTCCAACGATCTCAGAACCAACTTGGTTGCTTCGGGGTCCAACCCCAAGAAAGGATCGTCTATCAACAACAAATCTGGCTTTGCTATCAATGCTTTAGCAATACGGGCTCTTCTCATTTGTCCGTTACTCAAAGAATTGATCCATTTTCCGGCCAAATGGGTTAAGTTGAACAATTCCAAAACTTGTTGCACATATAAGTTATCGACGTCACGTGTGTCCTTATTGTAGTTGTTGGAGCCCATGACATAATTCTTAACTGAGTTTACGTCATCTTCCATCTCCAACGTTCCCTTGTATGCAAACGTTTCGTATCTGGCAGACATGTATACTTTATCCAAACCTGAGTTGTCTCTGAAGTTCAAAAACTGGATTTTATCGTATTTGTACGATTTTGATATGAACGGATAGCTCCGAGCGATTGCTGGCTGTGCTATGTATCTTCCAGATAATATTTGAAGGAATTGTGACTTCTGGGGTCCCGTAATCATCCAAAATGAAGGTTGTGACTCAGAACCGTCAGATTTTGGCTTATAGACTTCGAATTTTATAGGCTTTGAGAACACTGGAATGGATGTCCGCGACGTGTCTGGCTTGAACAACGCATCTTTGATCCGAACTAAACAATTCGAGTTTAGTAACCGTTTGCTGGGTATCATCAGTAAGAAGGTGAATAATTTGGAGAGTTTTGGTGCGAATTATTGAGCCGCGAATAAGTGCCGATTTTGCGGAGGAATCTGAGGTAAAAGGTCCCCTAAATGAACACCATTAGCCGGAGGTTGCGGAAGTCCAGCTAATAGTAGTCTCTAATATTATGATGATAGTGAGATAAATCTAGACTGTAGAACTCCTGTAAGTTCACTTCCCGTCCTGTAAACTCATTCCCTCCCTGCCCGGGGTATAAGAAATTTGGGTGCAAAACTAATTAACCTCACAAACAGTAATAACTAGAGGTCGGATCTTCAAACACAGTGAGAAGTACCAAATCCTCCTTGAAGCTTATTTCTCTTGTTTTCTCTATGTCTAACTTTCCACCTGTGTTGTTGCTCTGGTACCTTTTGGGCCTGCATATACTATCCGCACTCACTTGTCTTAGATTTGATGTCACCCTCAAGGTTCGACTCACACACTAACCATTATGGAATATCAAGATCCAATCATAGCAGCAGAAGAGCTCCCTTCAGTCCCAGACACTGCCACCAACAAAACCCAGGAAACTGTGCATCTTCTTGAGGATGAAATCGACAAAGCTTACACTTCGCTCGAAACTCGATTTCAAGGGTTATTCTCCAGTGTGTCTAAAAATGCTGGAGAACTTCAACAAAAGTATAAGTTAGATGAACAGAGGAAACACGTTATGGATCAACTCTCACAGGTTAAAAACTTGAGTGGCCAGGAAGTCAAGGACAGATTGGCTCTGATTGAACAACAGATTAAGCTGATTAATGTTCCTGAAGTTGACTTGAAGAACATTCAGACTCAAGCGAACGACGCATTGGACTCCTTGGACTCCACTTTGGAGAAGGTGGAACAACAAGCAGGAAAGTATGTTTCACAATTCACTTCCTTTTTCTCGAGTATGGTGACAATTGCTCCAGAAGCCGAGAAGGAAAAGGAAAAGGAAAATGAAACGGTATTTTCCAGTCCATTGAATGAGTATGGAACTTCAAGATATGATGGAGAGTTGTACAAGTTACACTCTGACGAGAGTTATTATTTGACCGAGGAAGTGGATGACAATGCCTCCTCGTTCGATGCTGACGGCAAAACCTTGGAAATATCTGGCCTTCTCAAGAAATATCCATCCTTAACCAGTCTCATGAATGAATTGGTTCCATTAAAAATCTCATACAATACTTTCTGGTACAGATACTTTCTTCAAGAACAGAAATTGAAACAATCAGAACAGAATAGAAAACGATTATTGGAAAAGAAAGACGCCCAAGAACCAAATGATGAAGAAGAATTCACCTGGGATGATGAAGAAGACGCCGAGGATGTAGCGAAAGAAGAGGCCGTCGATGTAGGCAAAGAAGTGAAGGAAGAAAAGGAATCGACTGACGAAGAAGACAAGTCTGATGACGATTGGGAATGAATAGCATCAGAATCAAGAGAAGGTTGATTATTGGGATAAAGAGGATGAAGTGTTAGGATGAAGAGTTGAGGAACCACTCTCAAGAATACATCCAATAGCATTGTCCTTTTAATCATTGTTCTTTTGATAGAGTAATAATAACAAGTCTTGTGATCGAGCAATAATCACACCTCATAAACCTCAAACTCTTGAATAATTAATAAACAAGCCTAACGATAGTATAATTATCGAACCTGTAATAATCTGTACTTGGAACGTGCTACATGGCCACTGGAGGACCTTCCTAGACGAAGTAGTTAGAAACGATTCTAGAAATCAGAGAGATGTCTATGTCCTTCCCCCGTCTAACATATCTCGTCTGTCAACATTGAAAGATATATAGTCTTTCTTCGTAGCTATAAAATCGCTGTTAGTACCGGCCGATTCAGGAGCTTGCCGGTAAACTCTCTGGCCGTTGTGGTGTGTGCAGGCACTTTTACCACCTAGATATATTTACCACGCATTGTACTGTAGCAATATATTTGCCACCTTCTATAGAATTAACGCGTTCTAACCAGCAGCTCCACTCCTTGACAATTATCTTGCACAAACTGACTCAATTGGTCTGTATGGTTCGATACTTCGATCGTATGGTCCTCCATCACTGCCTCATGGCTCCAAACAGTGAGTGCTGGATTGATGTTTTCTGGACGAATATACGTCAAAGAACAAACTTATTTGTATGCCACGTATCTTGTAGACACTTTCTAGATCATTATAGTCTAATCGGAAGTTACGGAAGGTTTTCGTGCTGATCCTTAGCGTATTTATTTTTCAGTTGGTGTATTAAGTGGCTGCCACTTTTTGTAGTCGCTCGCGAAAAAACAATCTTACAAAAGCTGTTGTAGCCGTCTCCCTAACACTCTTCCTTCAGCATCTAAAGTTTCTGATATCCGAACTGTATACGACACTCTAATCGTATTTTGATCCATCACTATCATTTTTGCACTGTAAATTCTGAATTTGGAGGGAAATTGACTGATTTTCATAATTGCTCCTTGGACGTGTAAGAGAAGTTTCTTACAGAAGTGTTGATACCGAAAGGATTATAGAGTACACAGGACTCCTACTAAGCACTCATCAATTTCTGTGATTATTTGAGTATTGAAACAGACTTGTTGGCTATTTATCAATCCTGGCAATCATTTTATTACGAAGATTTCATCATCTTCACATTGTGCAACAAGTTATCCCCTGAACGGCGGTTTTGTTTAGTACCCACTATTTAATCTATTAGCACACCCGCTAGAAAACGCGTATTACCGTTTGATATCACTAGAACTACTGTGATATCTTTATTGGAATCCCAACCCAATATCCTAGACCTTCAATGAGTATTCCTTGGGAATCTGTTCCATTTTCTTCACAACATAAAGGATCAAAACTGATCCCAAAAATCACAATGCCTAAACCACATAAATCTACTAATACTAATTCCAGTTCCCACTCTTATCACAACCAATTCAATTCTGGACCTTTCTCACCAAATATATTCACAAAGAGAGTATGGATAAAAAAGTCTAACGGGACTCCTACTACCTTAATCGTTCATCAAGGAGATATAATAGATGACTTGAAAGTTGCCATAATGAACAAGTTTCCGAACTCTCTTGCAAGATCATGCGATCCAGCGGATTTATTAGTAAAAATGGACCTACAAGCAAGACAACAGAACAATATCCAACCATCTGATCAAGCGAGGCAACAGAATACATTGTCAACGAAATTGGGTCCGGGGCATACTTCAGTCTCTCCTGATAACATCAAAGGCAGCGTACTACAAAACTCGTATAAACTTATAAACTTAGAGCCTGATCAGATTGTGTGGTCGCTTTTAGATATGTACTATCCAAATGGAATGTCCATGAAGGAGTCTTTGATTGTTGAATCTCCATTTTACGAAAACCTTGCAGAGTCCACTTCTACACATAACTTACATTCCAACGTCATCAGCAATAGTAACAGTGTCCGAACAAGTTTCAGTTCACCCAATAATTCACACCAAGGACTAAACCAAAGCTTAAGTACTGTCCACCAAGGAATAAACACCTCGAATAGCGGATCTATAAAACATCCACAACCACAACAACCATCCAAAGCGACAACTCCGATTTCATCGCATTTCAACTCCCAATCTTATTATAATCAAACACCGCAATATTCGTACCAATATAATTCGAATAGTAGTCCTAGTTTGATTAAGGACAGGTCAGTTTCTCCATCAACAATGAATTTGAAACAATCGCCAGCACCTACAGGTCCGATGCATAGACGTTCGCAATCGAATCCACCAAACTCACCCGTATCCGAAGCATCTCAAGCAGTACTTTTATTACCCAAAAACTTTTCCCTTGCAGCCGGTGGTAGTCAATACAACAACTATCAGACTCCGAGCAAGAAACGATTGTCTTTGGATGAGAATTTCGTGCTGAAATCATCCAGCTCAGCGTCGCATAAGTCCGGCCTGTCTACCAACTTAACCAACATAGGCATTGGAATCAACTCTCCCGATTCAAACCCAACTGCGCCATTTTCCATGTCTGTCAAGAAGCGAGAAGACTTACCAAGACTAGACACAATGGATGGTGAAAGTGAGGGTGCCATCAGTAGTGGTACATCTGCAAATGACGATAAGAGAATCGACAAGACACAATTGAGCCTAACACTATCGCCAGCTACTCCATTAAGAGATCAAACAAATATGGATCGCGCTGCAACAGATACTCACTTAAAACCAAACAAAGAATTGCCTCCAAAGCTACCTTTAGAGAAACAGGATAATATTCAACCTTTCAAAGAAATGCCAGTGAATAAGAGCAAAAAGCCTACTAAAACAACCAAGAGCACTATCGAAAAGGTCCTTCCTTCTATTTCTGTACTTGTGGTGGAAGATAACGCGATTAATCAGGCGATTTTAGGAGCATTTTTGAGAAAACATAAGATCCACTACCAAATCGCCAAGAACGGACAAGAGGCAATAGATAAATGGAGAACCGGAGGGTTCCACTTGGTATTGATGGATATCCAATTGCCAGTAAAGTCAGGTATAGAGGCCACCAAAGAAATCAGACACCTTGAAAAAATTAATCGGATCGGAGTGTTCGCTCAAAACGAATACTATCTGAACCCCATGGCGTTACCTGAGGAAGAAAAGCTTGAATTGAATGTTTTCAGGTCGCCGGTTATTATTGTGGCGTTGACTGCTTCATCTAACTCGTCTGTGGATAAAAAGAACGCCTTGATGGCGGGATGTAATGATTATTTGACCAAGCCAGTCAACTTGGTTTGGTTACAGAATAAAATTACAGAATGGGGTTGTATGCAAGCTTTGATTGATTTCGATGGTTGGAAGGATAAGAGACTGCCTATCAGGAAGACTAGTTGATTATGATTAGACAGTCAGGAGACCAATGAAGACTAGTCAGGCGTGACAGCGACTAATATTTCCATATCTAGCTGGGTCAGAAGAACAGAAATTGATACTGACGAATATTCTTGGTCATTAATATGCTGTAATCCATTTAATTGAAGTTGGCTCTGTTCCTCTAGTACTTTACCAATATTCCCTCGTGAAATCAGAAAATCACTGCTGAATTCAATAGATTTTGTTTAGAGTATTAATGTATCCTTACCGTGACCAACTATGACTAGCTGTACTAGAACATTTACTGTAACTGTACTAATAACATTCGATATAACTGTAGACTATTTCATAGAGAGTCGTGTCTCGCCAAATTTACTGATCAAAAAAATCTGATTTTGAAGAGAACGACGATACTCCAAACGATACACCGAAAGACATAATGGCACAAGACACAGCAAGTGAAACACTGACGATTTTACCGTTGGAAATTATCGATAAGTCTGTTGGACAGAAAATCAGAGTGTTGATGACCAACGAAAAGGAATTCATTGGGACTTTGGCAGGATTTGACGATTTCGTTAACATGGTGTTGGAAGATGTTACTGAGATAGATGGGGATGTGAAAAGCGAAGAAGTGAGGAAAAAGATGTTGTTGAATGGAGGACATGTGGCGATGATAATCCCAGCATAAAAGTGCTAATATTGCTAGAATTGGTAGTACTAGTTTTAGTGTTCGTGTTAATGATAGTATTAATGTTTGTACTAATGTTAGTGAAAGTGATGGATGATTAACTGGGTGAAGATTTTAGTAATCCAGCATGTTAAGATTTAGTACCTCAACATACTGACCAGAGTATCTTCTTCCAACGCAGCTACTGGTACTATGGGGACAGTTTTGTAACATAGATAACTTAATAAAAGTAGATATTTTGAAGTTGTAGCGATGAAATAGTGACTATGGGGGCATATTAATGATCTATTGTGCTACAATGAAGTAGTAGTGACAATGAAGTAGTAGTGACAATGAAGTAGTAACAATTAATATGGCGAGTTAGTGGCAGCCAGTGTTGCAAATGCGCAGGCTCGAGAGAATCTTGAATGTTACTGACACAAGATGTCGTAACTAACAAAACTAATCATTGGGGTAGCACAGTACTAGGAGCCGCCACTATTGTAACATATCACACGCTTAGTCACTATGTAACTATTACTCAGTATCGAATGTGGTAGAAGTTTTGGATTCGCAGCCTGGTGGCAAATTTCGCTATTTAATCTCAATTTCCCCACCACTATTCTTCGCTAACTAAATGAAACTCACTATATCAATTGAGTCTAGTGGACAGCTCATCAGTGTGGATGTGCTGGAGTCCTTAGCCTTGGAAGATTTCAAGGCATACTTACAAGCAGAAACAGATATCGAACCAGAACACCAAGTGATCTTTCTCGCTGGGAAGGTCGTAGAAGGTAGTGGACTGTTGGAAGAGTTGGGGATCAAGGATGACGACGTCATCCTGGTTGTTCTGAAGTCCGCTCAGGTAGCAGCTCCAGCTCCAGAGCCAGTTCGAGCTCCATCAACTCATACCGATCGAGCTCCACCAACTCATCCCGATCTCGCCAACTCTGTCCCACCAGCAGTTTTGTCTAAAATAGAGGCGTCACGACAACAAGTTCTAAACAATCCCCAGATTGCAGAACAATTCAGAGAATCACAGCCGGAGCTCCATGCTGCATTAAATAATGCTGAACTGTTCAGAAACTTGATGTTGCAGCAGATATCACAACAACAAAACCAACTGTCGGAAGAGTACCAGCGACTCATGGCGAATCCAGAGGATCCTGAAAACCAGGTCAAAATCTTGGAAATCATTAGACAACAACAAATTGATGAAAACCACAACTTGGCCTATGAACTCATTCCTGAAAGTTTCACACAAGTACACATGTTGTACATCAACATAAGCATCAACGGCCATAATGTACAGGCATTTGTCGACTCTGGGGCCCAGACTACCATCATCTCACCAAAACTTGCTGAGAAGACCGGGATTTCTCGGTTGATCGACAAGAGATTCCAAGGTATAGCACAGGGGGTTGGGACGCAAAAGATTATGGGAAAGATCCATAGTGTCCCTATAAAGATTGGCGACTCGGACATAGATATTCCATGTTCATTCACAGTTCTTGATACCAGTGTTGACTTGTTGTTTGGGTTGGATATGTTGAGAAGACATAAGTGTGTTATGGATTTAGTGAGAGACGTGTTGGTGGTGGGAGGCAACATTGAGGCCAGGTTCTTGAGAGAATCTGAAATCGAAAACAACCCGTTTAAAGCACAGAGTGGTGGACAAACTTTAGGTGGTTCTGGCTCTGGGTTGGGTGGAAATCTTTTCAGTGGAAATCTGATTCCTCCAGCAAATGTGACTCCTACGCCTACAAGTTCGGCAGCAGAGGCTGCTACCAAGAGACAGGGACAAAGCTCTGAAAAATCTACTGAGTACTCTCCTACTGAGAAGGATATATCTCAGTTGTCAGATTTGGGTTTCTCTAGACAAGAGGCGATCAAGGCATTAGTAAGAACACAAGGAAATGTAGAGATGGCGGCAGCATACTTATTCCAGTAGAATAGAGATGAGAAAGGATTCCTGGAGTAGATGTCGGTGAATGAAGTATAGTATCTCCACCGGCTAATTATACTAGTTGTACTGGTTAGCTATACTGGCTAGTTACTAATGGCTGCCTTGGGCCCTTTTAACAGACTTTTACCGAAATATTATTGATGAATTTTCATCATATCTTTTAAGATAGTTTCTGTAATGAAATTTCTTTAATTATATGTACAATTGGATGATCAGTGATCTCTATGAGCCGACATAACTATAAATTATACATCAGCAGCTCGGATAAATAGGTAACCGATAAGATCTTGATAGGAATTGTGACGTAATCTACGATAACTATATGTCGCGACATTTTCCAGCCGCAAGAATTTGACCCACTTCTAGACACCATTTGCGACACATCATGGACGCCACACTGGCCACTAAATCTACTTAAGTCTAATTACGACCACTTTATAATGTACAATGTGATATCTAATTACTATGACTGTATCTATTTCTACTTATTAGCCAAAATCTCGGAAGTTGATCTAGACCAACCACTGGCCTGATAAGCTGTCTGGTTGGCTGACTGACCATCTCCATAGCATAATTCTATGTAGATCATCACCGCCATTAATCTCCCGTCAACTATCTATCTATTGTGGGCCGAAACCTCCTTCTCTATACCAGTCGTCGAAGAAACCTCTAAAGAAGAAAGTGGACCCGACTTTGTTGATTTTCTCGACATCTTCGTCCTCTAACTCAAACCCATATACTTCAAGGGACTCCTTGACTCTCTGAGGTTTGCTAGACGTGGTGATAGGCATAATTCCCTTTTGGAGGGTGTACCTTAATAAAATCTGAGCATCGGTCTTGTTGTACTTTGCAGCCAACTCTTTCAAAACTTCGGGTAACGGATGTTCGACAGCTTCCTGGCCTTCCTTATTGATCCGGAACAACGGAGTTAAAGGTCCGAATGCTTGAACCAAAATATTATGGTCCTGACAATACTTGACGATATCGGTGGTTTGGTTCTGCAAGTACGGATGGAACTCGATCTGGTTGACCTCGGGATAGTCAGACTCGGCTGAGATCTTGAACGTCTGTTCCAAATGGGCACGTGCAAAGTTTGACACCCCAATGTGTCTAACTTTCCCGTCCTTTTTGGCCTGGACCAAGTCTCTCCATGCCGATTCAATGGTCTGGTTATAGGAAATATCGCCGCTAAAGAAGGGTGAGTGAATCAACAACAAATCTATATAGTCAGTCTCTAACTCAGTGAGTGCCCTATCAATAAACTCTCCTGCGGTCTTGGAAGTCGCCTTCATCGTCCCGAACCCCGGGTTGTATTTGGTGGCTATCCACAAATCTTGTCTAGGAATGCCGCTGGATTTTACTGCAGCAGCAACCTCGGGGTGGGTGGTGTAGATTTCTGCGGTGTCGATATGGTTGTAGCCATTCTGAAGCACCATCAACAATTGGTCCACGAGTTCTTGGTGCAACTCCTTCTGCTGATCGTCACTACGGCCCTTCTTGAGCCACTGCCACTTGGTGCCGGTACCGGTACCAAAAGTGATGTTTTTGCCGCTTTTGGTGAGGAAGGTCTTGGTAAACTTAGGGATATATTGTGATTTTGTCATTGGCTGATTATGGTGAGTTTTGAAGGGAGATTGGGTGGTATTTATATGGAGCCGAAGATATTGGTTGGTGCACGCGATTACGTCCTACTGATAAGTCTAATCGGAACACGTGATTAGATCGAGTCATGATTAATAATAGAGACGGGAATAGAGATCGGGAATATAAGGTGAAATAGGATGGAAATATACTCGAAATCTATAATGAAAAATATACTGCATTACTGGAAACCTTTACTGAAAATATCCAGTAGTCATATTTCTGGCAGATCTACAATAGTTAAGATAATCATCACCAGATTTACCAGACTTCAAGATTAAGATTACACTAAACAATGAAAATATCAATGTAGGATTAGAAAGTATAAATTAGTAGCGTCTCAGAGGAACGGTTCGCGTCGTTTAAGATCAGTGGCTGCGAAACTTTAATAGAAAGGCTCGAAACAAAACTATGAGTCGTAGATAGAAGTAGAGGACAAGTAAATGAGTCTTAGATAGGACTAGCGGGCATGCAAATTCGTCAATTCGTCAATTAGTCATCAGATTGCTTATCTGGTCGATTTGCGGTAAAAATCTGAGCCATTGCTTCAATTCTGAGGTTCATGAATCTTATTAGTTCTTATTAGATATAGCTGTTCATGATTAACTAACGTTGTCTCACTAGTTCTCACTACTTCACGAGCTCTCATCGTTCACTAGCTCTCACTACTCACTAGCTCTCTTATTCCTCTTCCAACCCATTCAACGCCAGTTCCTCTTCTTCAGTTGCTCTCTTCTTCAAAACTAATGGTTTTCCAGTGACTCTAAAATAAATGTCCTTTACGTCGTCGGTGGTGGATTCAAAATGAGAAGTGGCATCGTAACTCTTACTGATGTAAATACCATCACTAGTACCGTCATTAATTGGTTCGTATAACTCGGCAATTCCCATCAATGTGTCCAATCTAGTTCCCAATAACTTGAAAGCAGGTTCCAATTCAACATGAGGAGTGTCGGTCTCGATAATGGTGGAAACAATGGCTAAATAAAATCCTTTAGGCACAACACAATGGACGTCTGACAAAACAGTCACGTAAATATCATGTTTTCGGGACACTTGGTTCTGGGGAATGATCAATTGCACAGAGTCTAAGTCGCCGGTGCTTTGAATTGGATGGTCTAAAATGCACATTGCTCTAATTACTCTGGAGCCCGTCTTCTTCACCTTTTCTGGGAAATACGTAGGATCAGCAATCACAATTGGTGCCTTAGCAGTACCCTCTTTGGTGACCACACCGGCAAAGTTCTCGCCATCGTATAAAACCTCGTCAATTGGTGTATCCAACATATAAGTACCTCCATAAATGGCCGATAATCTGGCAAAACCTTGGGGTAACTCACCCAAACCGTATAAGGGATAGATATAAGGAGATTTTCCGTACTTGGCTACGGATTGTACATAAAGCATGATTCTTTCATAAGTAGGACGTGCTACTTCGTTCAAATAATCATCAGTTGGCCATAAAGCCATGGCATGACCAATGAAGTCCTTGGTTCCATTCTCCAAACGGAAATAGTTGTAGACTTCATCCATAGTGTTTGAATCCAAGTTTAATGTCTGATGAGTCGAAGGTTCGTCTTCCTTGTATTTGGCGATAAACTCCATGAAGTTCTTCATACGTCTTTTTTCAAAAATCCCCATCAACGAAGATTTGATGGCCTCCATTTCGTTCAGGGGTACCTTGGCAATTCTACCGTTACGGTATACATAACTTCCAGCGATTTGCTTGAATTCCATGTATCTCGTCACGTCGGTGTGGACCAAGATGTTGGTCAATTCTCCATTAGCCATTAAAAACTTTGGAATCAAGTCCACACACCAGTCTCTGTCTCTGCCTGTTAACGAGGCAGGTTTCTGGGATGCTGGCTTGAATTTATTGTATAATTGAGACAAGTTTAACGAAGCTGATTCTCCTCCATAGAAGTCCTGACGATCAATGTGTAAAACCTTCTTTCCTTCTACAGATAAAATTCCTGAGAGAATACATTCGGTTAAACCGGTTCCGAGGACTATAACGTCGTAATTTTCGTCCATTATTGAGTTGATGATAGATCAGTAGGAGTCTGTTATAATTTGGGCGGTAGTTAAGGATCGCAATCGTGTGTTTGGTCGGGCCACGACTTTTAGTATACGAGACAGAACGAGGAGAGGAGGGGGATAGGGAGAGTTCAGGGAGAGTATAGGGAGAGTTCAAGGAGGATATATAGAATTCATAAGGAGACTATAAGGAGGGTATAGTGAAATTTACCAGAATTCAAGAAGAGGTCTCTATTTTCCTTATGATTATTTGTGACTATTTACAATTCTTCACTACCACACATCGACATATCTAAGGAAATACGTCTTCATTCAGCTTACTAAAGGTTATAGTAATTATCTGAGGTTAGTGACATTTGATTTAATTGCATACATATCTGCAATTATTGAATATACTGAACTTAGCGAGGTTTTGTATAATTTGCAGCAATTGGCCGTTCCATGGATTCACAACTTCACTAGATTTACTGTAAAAAATGCCACTATTTTCTGATGGATATACTGACCTCGCTCTCTAACTCTTTGCCCTCCCCTTTTTCAATATACTCTTTAGCACTAATATTTATTGGTTCTATTAGACTACATTATGGAAAACCTTGTTCTTGTCCAAACCCGCCTTCACGATCTTTGAGATTTCGTTTGGATCAGAGGTGATTTTGGTGAAGTTTTCAAATCCATCTTCTGTAATCAACAAATCGTCTTCGATTCTGACTCCTCCAATGTACCAATATTTGTCCAAAACGTCTTTGTTGATGTATTTGACCTTTTTCTCATCATTCAAAGTGTCTTCTAAAAGGAATGGAGAGAAATAGATACCTGGCTCATCAGTCAATACCATACCCTTCTTTAAAGTTCTTCTTAATCTCAAATATGCCAATAATGGGTCTGAATCAGAGTAGTTGGGGTATCCACCAACATCGTGAGTATCCATTCCTAATAAATGTCCTAACCCATGGGGAAAGAATCTGGCAGAGACCTTGGATTCAAACAATTCTTGGGCCGAATATTCCAGTCTGAAGATCCCCAACTTCAAGAATTCTTCAATCAAGATTTTGTGGGCCGTTAAGTGGAGGTCGTCCCACGAAACGCCGGGCTTGATCATATCCATGGTGACTTTTTGCATTCTTAACACAGCATTGTAGATGTCCAAATGTTCTTTGGTCCAGTCTCCATTGATAGGGAAACATCTGGTAACGTCACTGGCGTAACAACTCCATTCAGCACCGGCATCGATTAACACTGATTTCTTGGTGGATGGGATTTCGTCATCGTTCTTCACATAGTGGAGAGTAGAACAGTTTGGTCCGGAGCAACAGATAGGATCGTACGACTGTTGTTTCGATCCTTGTCTAAGAGCATGGTACATAAATTCTGCGTGGATGTGGGTCTCTTCAGTTTCAATAGGAAGGGCCGACATCACTGCTAAGTGGCAGTTGTCGGTAATTTGGGCGGCGTGTTTCATTAATTCGATCTCGTATTCATCTTTGATGAGTCTTGCTTCGTCTAATGCATAAAAGAAGTCCTTATCACCCACAGTGACTTGGCTAGTAAACTTCTCGTTGCGAGAGTTGACGTCCGTCGTATGGACAGTAAATTCGTCTCTAGCACTCTTCAAATCGGTCTCCATATCCTTGACATACTTAACCTCGTCTACGTCAAATTGGCCCTGGGCTTCGGTCAAGTTTAAAGGCATACCGGACCACATAACATCCTCATAATCGATGTTTGGCAAGTATAAAGTTAACTTGTCGTATTTCGATTGGTATAAGACGTGCGACCCAGGTATGTCTACCCCCGACAAGTAGTAGAAGTATCTGTTCTGTCTAAATGCTTTAGTTTGGTCACAGTATTGGAATAATTCCAAATCTTCTCCAGACACGAAAAATGCCACATTTTGGGCCAAACTTGGGTTCTTTGATTTGTAGTGGTTTAAAACATTTCTTGCGTGTTGCTTAGCTGGATATTTCTTACCCTTGAGTGATTCTGGACCTGAAACCATCTTTAAAAAGAGTGTTAAAGGGGAGAGTTTGATTAACGGGTCTGAACATTTTTGAGCCGTGTATCTATATGCAGGTCTGGTCGGTAATACACGGCTCTCTGAAATCCTCGGGATCCATTATTGTATAAGATGAAACAAAGACGTAACGTATACAAACCAGCGGAATTCGTCTAGTTGGGAGGTTCCATTGAGAGGGCTCGCTAATACGGTCCATTTAGAGAAGCGTTAAGTAGAGGGTCTAGTTGGAAAAAGCTTCCAAGAAGGCATTTTCATATCAGTTTTGGTTGGAGTGGAATTTGTACCGCTAAATTTGGTGAACATTTCTCATCACAGCTTACTACTGTGAACATTCTCTATCCATGAACTCGATTTTTCGAAGCCTCTCTAAGAATTTAGTACCATTGAAATCTCGCTAATCTTTCCATTGTTGACCATACATATGGTACCATTTGATATTTAAGATCGAGATAATTGATAAAGTCTATAAGAAGAGTTATCCTGATAGTTGAAAATCGTGTAAACATTTGACGTAGTTAGCCAGCTGTATTAACACTAACAAATGTTGAAATTAGTGGAGTTTTAGTGAATCATAGAGAATATTAGTGAGGTTTAGAGAGAAAATTTCTCACTAAATCAAATACTTCGCTATCAGTATTCAAACGTTCTCTTGTGTATCTTAGGTTGAACGATTGAAACTCTTCTAATTCACAAAGACATCGCTACGCTCAGTGCTTGCTCAGTATTCAATAAGCCATTAATCTGTTGATCTCATTAATACCTCTAAATCTCCACGATTCACTTATTTTGTAGTATTACGTAAGCAACACTCCATGCTGAATTTTATAAGTAATTACTGTTTAAAATTACTGTAAATTCGTATATGATGTAGTGAGGCATACATCAGCCAATTACAGATGTTAACTGAATAGTAGAGGTACTTTTGGCCAATATTCCTCTAGCTCATTCTACCGATGATAGTGTACTGCATATAAAAATACGTACAAAACACTCCAAGAACGTTCAAATACTGAAAGAAGAATAAGTAAAGTGTTCAATAAGTCACTAAATCTCACTAATATTCACTTAGATTTACTTTGATATACAAATATTCCATTTAATCCTACTAATATTCGCTAATCTCTCTAATTTTACTTTCATGTCACTAAATCTCACTATTTCTAAATACTCGGTAATCTCAATTTTCAAGATTATGTAAGCAATACTTTAAGCTGAATACTGTGGGTAATTACTACCCAATATTGTTGGCCGTTGGTATGTGACATATCGGGTGCTATATTAAGTCAATTTAATCTTAACTCAGTAACTAGACGCAATTTTGATCAATATTCCTGTTGCTGAATCTATCGATGTTAATGTACTGCATATAATGTTCTAATATTTTAGGGTTATTTGTTGCCTTATTTAGTGAGAGATATATTTTTCGCCCGTAGTTTTCAATAGATTACTGAGTAAAACTTCGATTTTTAGTTATTCTTCTCACTAAATGTGAGAAAAAATGAGAGGCCGTCGCTAAAAATGGGGAATCACCAAAGACGTAAAGTTATTAAAAGATGAAAGATCGTTGCTAAAAGATGTGACGCCACTTACAAGAGATCGCCGCTCCGTGTTCCTTGTACCTCACTAAAAGAAGAGAGATAGTCACTAAGTCGCGCTCCTTAGTGACTATCTCATAAGTCGTGTCCGCCCAAACATTGCCACCACTAAAATCTCAACCTCCAAACTCAACTAACTCACTTTCATCATCAACATGGAAAGATTACAAAGATTATTAGGATCAGGCGCTGGTTTAGGTGGAGCCGCTCCTCCACAGGCTGACGGCCCCGCTATAGACAACGCAGAAACCGTTTACATATCGTCATTGGCTCTCTTGAAGATGTTGAAACATGGACGCGCAGGTGTACCCATGGAAGTTATGGGATTGATGTTGGGAGAATTCGTGGATGAATTCACTATACACGTAATTGATGTGTTTGCCATGCCACAGTCGGGTACTGGAGTCTCTGTGGAGGCTGTTGACGATGTTTTCCAAACCAATATGATGGATATGTTGAGACAGACTGGCCGTGACCAGCTGGTGGTTGGATGGTACCATTCGCATCCGGGATTCGGGTGTTGGTTATCTTCAGTGGATGTTAATACTCAACAATCGTTCGAGCAATTGAATAAACGTGCGGTGGCTGTGGTTGTTGATCCTATCCAGTCTGTCAAAGGAAAGGTTGTCATTGATGCATTTAGAACCATCGATACCACGACGTTGATGATGGGCCAAGAGCCTCGTCAAACCACTTCCAATGTCGGGCATTTGAATAAACCATCGATCCAAGCATTGATTCATGGCTTGAACCGTCATTACTATTCGTTAAATATTGATTATCACAAGACTACTAATGACACAAACATGTTGTTGAACTTGCATAAGAAGAACTGGCAGTCGGGATTGAAAATGGTTGATTATAATCATAAGGAATGTGAAAACTTGGAGGGTACAGAGAAAATGGTCAAGATTGCTGAATTGTATAATCAAAGAGTGTTGGAAGAGAAAGAATTGGATGAAGAACAGTTGAAAACGAGATATGTAGGGAAACAAGATCCAAAGAAACATTTATCGGATACAGCCGAGAAATTGATTGAAGAGAATGTGACTAGTTTGTTGACTAGTGGTGTGAATGCGATGGGTATACAATGATTCCGAGCGAAGCGAGGAATCATTGCCTAAAGCAACTAGATCTGAAGATTCCAAGAAAAGCGAGAAATCGATGACTGAAGTAACTAGATCTGAATAGAATCTACGGATCTTGAAATATCTAATCCAAGTTTGATCATAACTGAGCTTATTTTAAAAAATAGTGGACTCAAATGTTCTATAAAGATAACTAAATTGAGGTATTACATTCTAATTTATTGTATTGTATTGTCATATCTCGAATTTGGTCTCTAATTGTTCTGGTTCTATGAATAACCTGAAAATATTCCAATATTGTGACTTAAAACTTCGTCTCTGGGACTATATCGGTGAATTCTCACTCGGATCTCTCTAAAAGTCTTGCTAATCTCAGTTTCTACATGATTCTCTCATTCGTCTCTATATATATCGTAATGATCATGCTGTGGTCATCAATAGATCGTGTAATACAAAACAAAGTATAAAAGTGTAGAATTAGCGAGACTTCATGGGAGTTAGTGGGAAAAATAGCTAGAGTCTCACTAAATTTAGTGAAGAAATACTAGATTTCATGAGAAGTTCTTTACGAGTTCTCACTAATTTCATAGATTTGATGAGAATTTCACGGTACAATCATACTTTCTCTCGGGAGATCCCAAGCGAATCTCATCTCACAATTGATATTTAGTTTGCACCCGTTAATTGTAGTCAATTATACTCAATTATAGTCACTCGCTAATAACATACTTCTTGTTACTGATATTACTGACCTCACCATCCCAGGCTAACCACGGGCTGACTCAACATTACTTAGTGAAGAAAATCATCAGGTTCTAGACAACTTATCAGGTTCTAGACAGCTCGCCAGGTATTACAACACTCCAAGTTATATTCCATTTACAACACTCAGGGACAGAACTCGTTCCCCTGTCACAATCCCATTTAGCGGCAATTCACCAATCTAGCGATAAAGGACAATTTCTAGTGGTAAAGTATCAATAACAATCTCTCGTTGCATTTCACCACTTCCAGACATAACTCTCTAAGGCTCACGAAATCAGTCCCAGCTATGCCTCCTTCAAAGAAACAGAAGCTCGCCACGGATAACGGAACCTCCAGTGAGTTTAACCCCACTAACTCCACTATCTCCACTAACTCTACTGACTCTACTGACTCTAATCTCACTAACACCACTAACTCCACCGACCCATCTTCTTACTACTTCGAAACCATCAACCGCCAGTTTTTAGACTTTGATTTCGAAAAGGTATGTCTGGTGACACTCTCCTCCGTGAACGTCTATTGTTGTCTAGTGTGTGGCAAATACTTCCAGGGACGGTCAATGTCGTCGCCAGCGTATAACCATGCCCTCTCAGTATCCCATCATGTATTTATGAACCTTCAGAACGAAAAGTTCTACATCTTACCTGAAAATAGCGAGGTCACGTCGCCAGTAGCGCTAAGATCGGTACAGGATATCGTTTCTCTACTAAATCCTTGCTACACTACTCCTTTGGAGTTGCCGTCCACTAGCTACGACCTAAATCATAAACCATACATGGTTGGATACGTGGGGTTGAACAATATCTCCAATAACGACTATTCCAACGTGATTATCCAGTTATTGGTCCATATCACGCCTATACGAGATTTCTTCTTGACCGAAGATGTAACGTCTCTGTTGAGCGTATCGTTCCGTACCCTCGTAAAGAAGTTATGGTCCAGTCATCTCTACAAAAGTCATATATCGCCACATGAGTTTCTACAGACAGTTTCCTCCGAATCTAAGGGCCAATTTTCATTCACACCCCAACAATCCCCTAAGAAGTTCTTGGTCTGGATTTTGAACCAATTACATAAAAATAAGATGAAATCAGGGAAAGAAATTAAAGGTAATTCTTCAGAGAAATTGGCTGAATCTTCAGGAAATTTGACTAATTCTTCTGAGAAATTGATTAACTATTCAGGGAAATTGACTGAATCTTCACCAAAATTACCTAATTCTTCATCAAATTTCGCTAATCCTTCAGGGAAATCTTCTTCATCTTCATCTTCTTCTCCTTCTTCTTCCTGTCTAAGTAAATCACTTCAGGGAAGTCTTCAAGTAAAGACGATTCCACTCGTAACAAAACAAATCAACAACAAAACAGAATTCATCACAGACACAGAATCCGCCTCCATCACCCTGCTGAAGTTCTGGATCCTCACTCTAGATTTACCTCCAACTTCATTGTTTTCACAAGAATCGAAAATTAACGAGGTGGAACTTGTGGATTTGTTACAGAAGTATAATGGAACCAAAACCACCCAGACGTCGCCGAATGAACTTAAGACGTATAAATTGAAATCGTTGCCACCATATCTATTGCTCCATATAGACAGGGGTCTTGAAGGAAATGATAAGCGAGGAAATCCAACAGTGGTGAAATATCCCGAAGTTCTTGACCTAGAGCCATTTTTAGAGTCTAAGAATTCACAGTCGTCCGCCAAACACAAATTGCCAACTAAATACAAATTGGTGGCCAACATCAAACATTCGTTGATAATGGGTGACGATATAGGCCATGGCGACGATAAAAATCAATGGTCCATCAGTATACGTCGTGACGACGAGTGGATATTGATCTCAGATTTGGAGGTCAAGAAGTGTGAAGGTGAATTGATGTTTTTAGACGAGAATTATATCCAGTTGTGGAAACGTTGTTAGGGTTAGAGTTAGGAACTATGTTAGGATTCGGATTATGGTGAGATTTGAATCAGTTATCACTAGAGTCATTTTCGCTATAGTCATTTTCGCTAGAGACCTAGTTGGAAATATCTAGTGGGATCTAGTCACTCTCAAACCTCACTAGCGCGGTATCTCTCACTATCTAGCGTCTCTTGTCATTCTCACTAGTACTCACTTAGACTCACTTAGTCTCTACTAATAAATACTTCGCTCCGCTCAGTATTTCGCTATCACACCCTCTGCAAACTCCACCACTTTAACATTCCCTGCCACCATCTCTCCCAACTTTGTATCCCTCAACAACAGCTTAAATATCACCACAAATGATGCCAATTTCATCTCCAATATCTCCATTGCTGCGCTTTTCTCACTGGTTCTGATATATTCATAAACAGCAGCGAGTGTATAGTCGAATTCTTCTAGTTGTAGTTCATACTGAGCCTCTATCAACTCAGACTTGAAGAGAAACTCAACACCCAACGTCTTACTCGGCACGTCAAACAAGTTCGGATGTCTCACGCTAAAATCGTGCCACGATGGTAGGTCTGATAAGATATGGTGGACGACGAGTTTGTTGATGGTGGAGTTGGTGAAAACTTCAGGATCCACGTCAAAAAGTGTGTTCCAGATCTGGAGATCTAAGTCCTCGGTTAATAAACATAAAATCCAGAGATCTTGAAACAGAGAGTCCATTAATCTGTTGATGAGTTGGGCTGTAGGCGACTTCACAAAGTATTTAGTGAGAACTTGTGAGAGATTTATGAAAGAACGCTGGGAATGATCACTAAGGAGATTTACGGGGTCAGTACACTGCTTGTCTGAGAGCAAGTCATTTTCCTGGCCCTTCTTCCCCTTATTCTCACTGGATTTATTCTCCCTCTGCTCTATTAATACCGGCAATTGGTCGGATGGCGAACTATGATAAGAGATGGCAAATAACGCGTTTGTTCCTTTAGACCCAGGCCTCGGGAGTGTGAGTTTATTCTTATACGCTAAGATTAACGCGTACGCCAACGATTCTGGATCTGTGGGAAGGATTCTGGTGGCACCAGACTCATCAATGTGCTGGAAAGTGTTGTGAACGCCTAGCAAGAAACTTCCCGCTGACTTACCGCCAAAGTAGAACTTTTTATCGTCAATATACTGAGAATTTGCTGGCGTGGTGTTGGATGTTGGAGGGTTGGTGATGAGCGGAAATGTATCAAACACGGTTTTTATGGGTTTTGGAATCATTATTTAGTGGTTAATTGGTGATGGGTGGACTTTTATGAGTAATTTAGCGGTTATTTACCGACTGTTTATGTATTACGAAGTAGTGATTGGGTACAGTGAGTATATTGTATGATCCACAGAATAGTAACTTATAATTTTCATACAATATTTTGAGTGAGTGCAGTAAAACTTTCAGTATATTTGAAAATATGGCGTATATTTCAGAATGATCTCGCTAGAAATGTCTTGTGATCACTAAATGATCATTCGTTTAGCGACTGTCATCGCTAATGCTGTGATTTTACTTATTCACATATAATTATATTCATCATATATCATACAATTCATACTTATAGTATAATATAGATCTAATTTTCAAACCCCAGCAAATACTACTAAGCATTTAGAGATTATTACTATATACTTCATAAAAATATCACCTACTCCGCCGCTAGCACCTCGCTATCGCTTGCTGCTAATTCACCTTAGCAAGCTTTCTAGCTCTAAATGGAATAATGATAAAAGGTGACCTCAAGAGGGTCAAAATAAGTTCGAATAGCTGACAATCAAGAATTAATACAGTCTGTACTGACGAAAATCACCAGAAATTAGTGATGATATTCGGGAAACTTAGTTCTAGGGAATTACGAATTGTGTCGATCTTCAACATAATCATTAGATAGCAATAAATACCAGTAGGAGGTAAGTTAGATGTCCCTGATGATGATAAATTAATCTACTGGGGTGGAAGATTTGATATCTGAATATATGAAGATCTGAATTTCAGATATAGGTCCGTAAGCTCTACTAAATTTTAGTAGGTCATCAGAATTACGTCATCAGAACTAAATGAACAGAAGTGTGCCTCCAATGCAAATCATTGATGCCGCAATCTCTTCATCAGTGATCTATCCAATCTTGGTTTAAACCCATAGACTACACCTGTTGGTATCTCGCGGCTCCACCTTCTGCTACCGCGCAATCGCTCGGTATCAGCCGCTATCGCTCGGTGCCAGCTCTCTAAAGATCTTCTTCAGGCACCAAATCAATGGCCATATCGTACCATTTTGTACCAGCAAAGTCACACTTACTCTCACCCAACTCAACAAATCCAATCTTCTCATAGAATGGAATCAATTCCTTGTGAACAATTATCGCTATCTTGTCACCCAAGTCTTGGTTGGATAACTTCTGGATATAGTCGTGCAACAATAACGTTCCCAAGTTAAGACCCTGCCAGTTCGGGTCTATGGCTACCGAGTGGATTCCAATAAATCTCGACGTTTCAATATGGCCTGCCTTTGGTTCTATCTCGGATGGCAAGTCCATGGACTCGGATGTTATAACGGAGGAGTCGATTTTGGTGGCGATAACATGGCCAATCAACTTTTCACGAGTAACGGACGATTTCGTTGGCAATTCTTCGGATTCCTCGGCCTGCTCCTTGTCTGCCTGTTCCTTGTCGAGCTTTTCGGCAACCTCTGGTAAGTTCATGGCGTTATATTTGTACTCATAGTCTCTGACAAATAATCCTGAACATAACTCAGGACACACTTTCAATCTGTAGTGGAATTTCTCTAACGACGCTCTTTCTTCGGCGTTGGTGAAACTCTTGGTTTCGACGCTTAAACATTGATCGGCGTCTTCGATCGTTAAGGGTCTGATGGATATATTTGGGGGGAATTCCGACATGATTGTGGAAAAAACGGGGTTGGTGCTAAGGAGAATACGAACTTCTCGCTATTATACTGATGCTAGGGGAATTTCAGATATCTCTGTCTTGGTGGATATGTCAGAGTCACTATTGTGTTAGGAGCCAAATTTGATGTTGGACTTGAGAAAATTGTGTAATTTGAGAATTGAGAATTGAGAATTGAGAAATACGTGTCGCGACACGAAAATAGCTCGTGACACTTAGCTAAGTCAGGATATATGGAAATTGGCTATGGAAATTATTATGGAAATTATTATGGAAATTGACTATGGAAATTGACTATGGAAATTGACAATGGAAATTTACTATGGAAATTATTATGGAAATTGACTACGGAAATTGGCAATGGAAATTGACTATGGGGATATCAACTATGGATATTAACTATGTGGATATTAACTATGTGAATTTTAACTATGGCTAAGATTCACACTAACTAATTGTAGATACGCTCATTTTCCATAGAAATTAGTTCTACTAAACGGAATATTACAATGGTGGGTGATAACTTCGCTATGGCAGTTTCTACATACGTAGAACTCACCTAGACTTCACAAAAGCTCACAAGACCTTATAGAGAAAGCTTGCTAGCTGAGAAAGTCTTGGTCGTCGCCGTCTTCTCATCGCTTCACTCTGAAAAGTCTAGATCTTTCTCACCACCTTCTCATCAGTCCCCCCTGAGAAGGCTAGATCACTCTAAATCCTTCACACTCACCTCCTCCTTCTCTTCATTCAATAGACTGTTCCCGATTTCCCAAAGATGTACAATATTATCGTCAGCCACGGATCCGAGAGTCCAATTTTTATATGGACACCAACTCAAATCCGTCACCGCACCTGTATGGCCAGCATGCATCATGAATAACTCAGGACATCCGTCCTCGGCATCTTCCTGTTGTTGTTCTTCTCCGATTTTGAATAAATCCCATACAATCAATCTCCGGTCTTGCGACCCCGACGCAATTATTCCATCTTTATGAGGAGAGAACTCCAAGCACGAGATGGAATCGGAATGGCCCATCATCGTGTGCAAGAGTCCTTCGGACGACTTTTCTTTGTTGGAAAGCATTCTCAAGTCCAAGAGGTTGATGTTGGAGTTGGTGTTTCCAATGGCTAACAAGTTGGACGAAAATGGCGAAAACGATAACGAGTTCGTCCCTTGACTCTTTTCGTGGTAGAACCTCGATATAGGACCAGACGGGGTTCTTACATCGAAGATGAAGGTATAATTGTCGTCAGAAACGGATCCAAAGAGGTTCTCGTCGTGGAGGTGCCATTTTGCATCGTTGACTATGTTTCCATGGCTCCGATTCTTGAATATCTCGTGTGGTTTCTCGTTAATGTCGTGAAGCGAGATACTCTTGTCATCGGATGCTGCCAACAAAAGCCCTTTTTTGAACGGACTCCATGCCAACCCATACCCGTTCTCTGAAAAAGGCGTCAACTGAGCAAATGAACTTTTGCTGTCGTCCTTCAAATTATACAAGTCAATTTGTCCTTCACCGTTAATGGTGGATATTATTGACGAGTCCTGAGGCATGTATCTTGCTCTGTTTATTTCAAACTTGTTTTCAAACTTCTTGGTGATTTTTATTCTCGAGTTGGCCTTGGGGGGTTCTGCGCCAGAACTAGGGGAAGCTGGGCTATTTCCCGGCAATTGAGTTGACGCCACTTTCAAGTAATTGGCATCTTCTCCTGAGGTATGTGTTCCTAGTAACAATTTGGACTCGATTATTCCGTCGTGCTCTTCATATTCTGGTAGCCATTGGATGGTTAGTGATGGCCACGTTAAAGCAGTTTCACTAACAAACTCATACATGTATCTGCAGTTTTTCCTCCATAGTTGATATTCTTCTTTGATTGTTAGATCAGACGCTTCTTGATGTACATCTTCCCATTCAGACATGTTGTGGTTGATGGAGATGTATATTACGCGTCAGATATCTGTAGAAATTGAATTTGCGACATGGAGAATTTCCGAGAATTTCATAGAATCGTGACAATTTCCATGCGACATATTTGCGTACGCGACAGAATCAACACATCAACACAGAGCGTAGCGAAGTGTTGATTCTTCTCTGTGTTGATTCGTTAAGTATTCAGTGGATAATACTCAGCACAGCGAAGTTTTGATTTGTTAAACGTATTAGTGGAGATCAAGAATGTATTAGTGGAGATACAAGAATTTTGTAAGTAAATTATGAACAGTTTTATACTTTGTTTAACTACTATTCAAAAGATCAGTCTTTCCTATGGGCTTACTAAATCTAAAATATGTCTTTGTTTATGTCGTTAGTTTATGTGCTACGATTATATACATTTATGTCGTGTCGTATTAAAGATAAATCTCTAATTCTATCTATGCATATTCTAAATCTTGGGTGGCCGCCATATTAACCTCATAATAATCGATAACTTTCAATGCATCACTGATATGGTTGAAATACGGCGACGATTCGCTTTCAATCAAATCAACAATCTCGGAAATTTCATCCACTTCAAGAGGAGTTATTTCGCTTTCAAACGAGGCATCCAAGTTGAAACTATTCTCTAATTCGTTTATGCTTCTGTTTCTTCCTGACCGAGTGTACTTGTTCTGTACGTCAAAGTAATTGATATCCTCTAGATCATTGACCAATATTTCGACGATCCCCGTGTGTAGAAGTCTCTTTCTGAGTCGCTGACTCTTGTTAACACGGACAAAAAAGGACCGGATCTCTCGCTTCCTATAGCTCCGAAGCAAATCCAACAAAATCTGGGCGGCCGAACTGTCCAACTCCGTCATGCCATGTAAATCAAAGATTATATATTTGGTCATGGCCGCGGCTCTGCTTCTTTTCAGCGCAGGATGGGCTTTTGTAGAGCCGTACATTTCAACTCGCTTGAGTCTGGTTCTCAAGTCGTTACTATTTGTAAACGTCAACGGTTCTGGAATCTTGATAATCAAACAGCCTTCAATTTCTTCAAGGATTTCCGTGTTCAATTGGGTGAAATGATCGTCAGAGAAGTAATCACCACGAAAGTTCTTGAGTTTCAACTTTTCACTAAACGATGCATCGTGTTCTATAATGTCACGACTATTGCAGATATTGAGAACATGTGGTGCGCAGTCTTCAATGCAAGATGTCTTGATATCTGCGTCCACGAAGTTATTGGTTCCTGGACATCTTCCAAGAATTTGAATTCTCGACGATGCCAGATGCTTGATGACTCTGATCAATGAATAGATTAGTCCCACTGCAATGCCTGCTTCCATAGAAAAGAATAGTGTGGTCGTTACCGTAACTCCAAAGGTGATGAGCTCGTTATAACCACCGCTTTGCCAGTGAAAGTACAATTCATACGGAGCTTCTTCGATTAAAGAAATCCCAATCACCGCAGTGATCACACTAAGCGAACAAAGGGGGACATAGTAGAGATATTCCATGAGACACGAAATGGTGAATAACGTGCACAAGCCCATAATCGCTCCCAGCATGGTTGTCTTTGCAGAAATGGCATTGATTTTACTTCTTCCATAACCACCAAACGCTGGAAGTGCGCCAAACATAGATGCAATAATGTTAATGAATCCTAGAGCCACCAATTCACGATTGGAAGAAATGGGTAAGTCGTAAGTAGATCCGAGCGACTTAGAAGCTGTAGTGGATTCAAAAAAACCCAACATGGCACATAAAAATCCCGAAGTGCCCAAGCTTTTGATCAAGGGCCACATTTTCGGAGCAATTGGATTGTAGAGCTTGACTGGATCATCATTGTGAACATCGCCAATTATTTTGATACCCTCAAGATCCCAACGTTGAATACCACACAAGATAGTGGACACAGCCACCACGGCCAAAATCTCAGGTATATATACAGCCCTCTGTAACCACGGATTGTTACGCTTTGTAGCATGTTTCTTGAAGATCCGTACTCCCATAATAATTACAAAACCAATAACACTGATTTTAAAACTGAGATACGTAAATTTATCATAGTTTTGAATAAGAAATCGAACCTTATCAAACGGCGAATGAATATCCATTTGATTTGGATCTTCTGAGATTTCTTTCTGTAATTCTTCAAGACCAAGAACGACTACCAAAGCGTTGATAATCATCACTATACCGACACCACTTATGAACCCCTTTAAAAGTGAAGCACTCAAGACATTATCCAAGAATCCAAACCTACCAAGTCCAAATCCCAAGAGAGAAGCGCCACTAACAAAAGTAATGGCCACGACATATTCCAAAGGATCCAAATGCTTCTTCATCGCATGGTGTAGCAATGGTTCCACTGCTTGGCCCACCACCAACGAAATTGGACCTTCTGGTCCCACCACCATTTGCGGCACACTACCAAACACAAGATACACCAAAGGAGCTATTCCTAGCGAGTAAAGTCCCGATATCACTGGGACTTTTGCAAGTGAAGTAGCGTAGGAAAGAGAAAGCGGAAGTTGGAAAAATACCAACGTAAGTCCTCCCACAATGTCTCCCACTAAAAAGCTAGGACAATACTGGCTTATCCATGAAAAGCACGGCAAATAATACGGCAAAATCTCGCTCCATTCCAAGCTTTCAAAATTTTGTGTATGAGTAGGAATGTACTCGTTACTTCCAATATCACTGGGAACGATGGATGATGTGGGGTTCAAGTAGTTCAAGCTGCTTGGATCATGTATCATAGGTTGAGACTGATAAACTATAGATTCGGCATCGGCGTCACGTCCCGAGGCATGCTCAGGTCCATGATCATGGTGGAGGTCACGTCCACGTCCACGTCCACGTCCAGGAAGTTCGAGTAATATATGAGGAGGAAGGTGTGTCTTATTATCGTGGTCTTCTAATAATGGTTGTCGTTCTCTGTTAATAACTCGTCTTGCCGATATATGTCTGACGCTGGGAGAAGGACTGGTTATTCTTCTAGACCGGGCCGATGCGCTATCTGGTGGTGAAGACCTGGCATTAGAGGGAGCATTTGAGGGAGACACTATTGAACCAACGCTCATATTGTTCCATAGACGTTAGAATAGTCTGGTTGTTGTATAATATTGACCACTGGATATCAGTGATAAATGACGCTCTTAACTAATGTTGTATTTCCTGTATATTAATTGACTGCAAAGAACAAATCACCCACGTTGAATTTGTCAAGAGTTCGCCAAGGGAGTGAGAGTGAGAGCTTGCGAGAGGAGAGCATAGGGTACTGAAGTCTAACGAGTTCGTAGACAGTATAGAGCGGCTTAATGGATGTTGATCAAGTCAAGTAATTGGAGAATATCGGTGGTATCAGACATTAATACCTATCAGACATTTATATTTATCAGACATTTATTTATATAGAGAATATGAGTATTAGACATTTATGAATATTAGACATTTAGATTCATCAGACATTAAAATATATCAGACATTTATTTATGTGGATATTATGAATCTCAAACCTGAGAGCTACTAAATGCTAACGAGTTCCTACTGAACTCATTACTAAAGTTCTCGGGTATCTTATGGTGTATCCTAAATTTAGCTTAGAGTTCTGGCTAAAATGGTGAGTCTTCGTCAATGAGTCTTCCTCTTTCAGTAATCATCTGTTAGCAACCATGAGTTAGTATTCACCTAGAATCAAAAGGGATTTAATATTTTGTCTGGATCTACTTCAAATTTAGTAAGCCGTATTGAATCTAGTCATAGTGAGCCTTTTATAGTCTTCTCTTAGCGATTATATCGTAGACTAATGGTGCAGTTACATATTTCTTCTAGCTAAAACTCCACTATTCTTTTCAGTGTCGTCTAGTTTTGAAACTGACAAGTTGAGACGAACGAGAGAGTGTGAGAGCTACTGAAAGAGCTACTGAGAGCGAGAGCGAGGGCTACAGAATTCCTACTGAAATCCTACTGAAATCCTACTGAAGTTTTACCAAACCAGAGAGTCATGATGAGTTCACTTTCGAGTCACTACCAGGTCACTCTCTTCGTTCGTGAACTCCTCTCCCTCCGGTGTCGGGCAGAAAACTCGTGTCGCGGCCAATTTTCACCCAATTTTTGAAAAACTTGTCACCTTTAATACCCCGGAGTCACCACACCAAGGATGTTGCGTAGCTCAATTGCAAGGAGATTGTTCTCCACGTCTGTCGCAAGACTTGACTCATTGGCATTTATAGAAACTGCTGGTTCGAAAATTACTCCCGCATCGTTATCCGCATTAACGGCGGCCCAACAGTTGGGTTCTCCAGTGGTTGGTTTGGTCGTGGGACCAGAAGGTGAGGCTGTAAGTGGTGAAGCTGCCACTATCAACGGAGTTTCCAAAGTATTGGTTGTTAAAGGAGATAAATATAACCATTACTTAGCCGAAGAGTTGCTGCCTTTAGTTAAGGAGATCATGGAATCTTCTTCTGACTTCACCCATTTCGTCACTCCGGCTTCTGCAGTCGGTAAGTCAGTGATGCCTCGTGTGGGTGCATTAATGGATATGCAACCAGTGTCTGATATTATTAAAGTTGAAGCTCCAGACACTTTTGTCCGTCCTATTTATGCTGGAAATGCTTTATCCACTGTCAAATCTAACGATAAGTTTATTTTGGCCTCGGTGAGAGCTTCGGCTTTTGCTCCAGCAACTTTCGGTGGATCTGCTGTTCCAATCGAGGAGTTCACTTCATCTGTTGAATCTGGGTGCAGAACTGAATTTGTATCTGAAGATTTGGTTACTTCTGAGAGACCTGAATTGGCCTCTGCTTCGCGCGTAGTTTCTGGAGGCCGTGGGTTGAAAAATAAAGAAACCTTCACCAACTTAATGGAACCATTGGCTACAAAGTTGAATGCTGCCGTGGGTGCCTCTAGAGCTGCTGTGGATTCCGGTTTCTGCGATAACTCGCTCCAAGTAGGACAAACTGGTAAGATAGTTGCTCCAGAACTCTACATCGCTGTTGGAATCTCGGGTGCCATTCAACATTTAGCGGGAATGAAGGATTCTAAGACAATTGTCGCTATTAATAAGGACCCAGAAGCACCAATCTTTAATGTTGCCGATATTGGTTTAGTTGCCGATCTTAACGAAGCCATTCCAGAACTCACCGAGAAGTTATAATGTAAATATCTTAGTTCCTAGAACCGTAATGTATCATCTATTGATTGATAACTGTAGGAGTATGTAAATATCAGTAGAATGGAGATTATGTTCAGTAAAGTGGTCAAGAATTCTATAATTCCACCAAATATCCTGAATCTATTAGATCTTTAATTCCACTAAATTTCCAAATTTCCAAATTTCGGCTATAAATACTACTTCTATTACGTCGAGGCGGGTCTCTATATTACAATACTTTCTAGCCAGTGTATAGTATTCATTTCTTTTTCTTACTTTATCAGTCTTCGTTATCCGTCTATATTATCACGTGCTTCTCGCTATATAAGTGACGAAAATCGTGCGCCCTCAATAGATGGGGTCACAACCATCCTTCTTGCCACTAACCAACTATGGGAGACGAATACCAAGTACCGTCGCCTAACATCGATAATGACGAGATATTATCAAGCACTTCGTCGTCATCATCTTTTGTTCCCATTGAGCTGCTGAACGAAGCGGTCCAGATCATCAACGAGAACAAGGAATTCAACACCAACATCATGACGTATATTAACCAAGTCACGCCTGCTTCGATAGTAGGAAACAACTACCATGTAATCTCAGTCTTTGGTTCACAATCTACAGGAAAGTCTACGTTGTTGAATGCGTTGTTCAACACTAATTTCGATACCATGAACGAGTCTAAGCGCCAGCAGACGACTAAGGGAATATGGATGGCGTATTCGCCATTGGTGTCAACTACTCAAATACAGCCCAAACATGGAGAAAACATCTTTGTTATGGATGTAGAAGGTACAGATGGTAGGGAGCGTGGAGAAGATCAAGACTTTGAACGTAAAGCTGCGTTGTTTGCGTTGTCCACTTCAGAAATCTTGATTCTTAATATTTGGCAAACTCAAGTTGGTCTTTATCATGGGGCCAATATGGGACTCTTGAGAACCGTGTTTGAAGTGAATTTGTCTTTATTTGGTAAGAGCAAATTGGAATCCAACAACGACCATAAAGTCTTGTTGCTTATTGTAATTCGTGACCATGTAGGAACGCCTAAGGAAAGTTTGGCAGAAACAATCACCACTGATTTGAAGACTATGTGGAGTAATTTAAAGAAACCAGCAGAATTGGAACATTTGCAGTTTGCAGACTTTTTCGATATTGATTTCCATGCCTTGCCCCACAAGGTGTTTCAACCTAACGAGTTTATCGAAAATGTTAATGAGTTGGGAGACAGGTTGGTGGTCACCAAGGAATTGTTCAAACCTAACTATCATCACAGTATTCCAATTGACGGTTGGACTATGTATGCTGAGAATTGTTGGGATCAAATCGATAACAATAAGGACTTGGACTTGCCTACACAACAGATCTTGGTGGCACAATTCAAATGTGACGAGATTTCGTCAACTGTTTACGACGAGTTTGCTGCAAAATATGTTGAAATTTCCCAGGCTCATCAGCCAGCCCCAGAAACCGACCATCAAGAGTTGGGTTTGTATTTGGCAGACTTAAAACGTGACATTTTGGAGAATTATGATTTGGCTGCTTCCAGATACAACGAAACGGTTTATCGTCAAAAACGTCTCGCTTTAGAAAAGAAGTTGAACGACAAGTTGAGGGAACTTTTCGATGCCCACGCAAAGTATTTATTGGACGTGAGCATACAACAGTTTGTGAAAGATTTGGTAGGATTAAAGGGAAAGAATTTCAACATTGCAGTCAAGGAACTCTCACACGAGTTGAAGAACCACTTCTCCCGTAAAGTTGCCAGTCTTTCTGTGGAAAATGCTTTTGAGTATAATAACTACGAACAATCTTTGAATACCAAGATCAGAGAAATCGTTGTGAAGCAACAAGGAGTTGAACTCAACAAAATCGTTGAAAAGTCATTGAAGAAGGTGGCTACTGGCATGACGAAAGGAATCCAATTTGAAATGTCAGATCCAAGTGAACAATTCTGGGATAATGTGATGTCCAAGTTTCATAGTTTAAGTGAGGAAGTGATGGGTAAATACGAAACTGAAGGCAGTATCGACTTCGGATTGGGTACTGATTCCCATCAAAATGAAAGTGTCAGAGATTCCTTCAAGTTTCGCTCATGGAGTACCTTGCACGACATAATTCATAAGTTAATCAACAAGGATACAGTCACCACGCTTATGCTCGATAGATTTGAAGATAAGTTCAGATACGATGAAAATGGGTTGCCTCGTCTCTACCAAACAGCCTCAGAGGTTGAATCTAGTTATGTGGCTTCGAAAGAATATGGAAGCAAGGTGTTATCGATATTAACGTTTGCAAAGTATGGAGCTGATGGCTGCGAAGTATTGCCGGAACAAGATATATTTGACTCCAAGTTGAGAGCGAAGTACTTGCGTTCAAAGTCATCAGCAGGACAGGAAAGTGACGAAGAAGAATCAGACGATGAAGAAGCCAAATGTTTCGCCGAGATCGTTAGCGAACATGAAAAGGCCCAGATCGTAAGCAAATATAAGAAAGAAACAGACGCTAGATACGTCGAGGCCAAGCGGGCAATTATTCAACACGTTACGCAAATTCCATACTACATCTACTTGGTTATTGCAGTCTTGGGATGGAACGAGTTTATTGCCGTGATTCGCAATCCTTTCTTCTTCTCCATGCTAATTTTGTTGGGAGCAGGAGTTTATGTATTATACGCTATGAACTTATTGAAGCCAGCAATTGCTGTGGTTCAACGGTTGATAGAAGAAATGGTGGTAATGGCGAAGGAAAAGCTACGGGAAATAATTGTTGACGACCATGGAATACATGCTCGTAATTTAGAGAAGATCCTGAAGGAAAAGCAAGAAGGAGAACTGATTGAAATGGAGGAATTGTGATTGCATTTAGTATACAAAGACATACGAAGCCAGATTAGCGACGGAACTGGCGAGACTTTATTTAACTTAGGATTGAACCTGGCAAAACTTGAGTTTTGAGGAAACTCCAAGGATATTTTTAATATACGCCTGAGCTATATGTCTCTCTAGTTCTCAAATGAGGTAGGATTCTAGTGAAAGCTTCTCTAATGAATCTCTAATGGAAAAGCTCTCTAGCGAAGAAACTCTCCAATGTTCTGTAGTCTTCATTGGTGGTCTTAAGTTTTAGTATCTCTATTTCACTAATCAAGGCTTATCCGATATAATCAATTGTAGCGTTACAATGTATGGTACGCTATGCAAGGTGACCTTATTGTTACCTGCATATAGATGAATTTCACTCTTCGTTCGTGTTACATTACCCCAAATCCCCCAAATTCCCAAATCCCAAATCATATTGCCTGTATATAGGTGGAATAATCTGAGCGCTGGTGGGCATGTCGAGGATATCACAGACTGATACTCACTGGGCAACAGTCAGTGATTATTGGTTAAATAGATTTGTTGTCTATATGCACACCTATACTCCCCCACGAATTTCATTCTCTGGCATTGTTCGGAATACTTCGGCATTGGTGGGATTTCGATATTTGAGTACGATTGAGGACTAATGTCTCTAACTATTCTGGTAAGATACTCCAACTAATAGTGGTCTAGATGTCCAGATTCTACCATAGTCCTCAGGGTTTACTGGCTCGGCATTATGAGAAACATCAACACCGCCGTTATTCGGTACTGATCGAACTCTAGTGGGCGACATTCAGTATAATTCGACAAGGACATTTTAGAATTCGTAAACTACGACATTCTACTAGTTTAAGACGACATTCTAGAATCATTTATACATCAAACTCAACTACGCTTATCGAACGAAAATTTCTAAATCCGACGATTATGTCAGCGGCATTTATCAACTGAAATCTGTTCAAGTTACCCCTAACCTAATAGAATATGAGGCACACTGGTTACAATATATTTTTGCTCCACTGTCACTATAATGGGGATATACAATGTATCATTTCTAGGTACCGCTTTATTCTCATGACTTACATTACTGTCTAACTCACAGGTAACATGGATTTTGTCACACGTACACGACCTCTTGTCACAAAATGCAACCCACTCACAATTGTTAGGTTACATAAATTTTTTCGCCAGTAGGTTCCATCAAATTTTGGTGGGGCTAATGTTTATCAGTTACAACTTTTAGATATATATATAATGGAGGCATCCAAATATTTGTAGATGGAAAACGACATTAAGTATGCTGATTCAAAATATATTAAGCCATGGTTTAGGGAACATGGAGAAGTTTGTGCTGATTGTGAGCGCCAGTGAGGTTGCCGGCAGCCATGGATTCGAGACTTCCTCTGAAACCCAAGATTCAGAAACATCATCTACACATTCAAACTCAGAATCTGACTCCACTACTGACTCTTCTTTGAATTCTATGGATAAAGTTATACAAAGTGAGTTACCGACTCTTGAGCCACACAACTCTTTGGTCACCTCAATTGTCAATTCGTTTATTGAGAACGCTACATCCACCAAATTAGAGCATCAAGCAGAATCTTTGACCGCTGACTTGAACGAATCTTTGGTTACCAATTCCAAAATCACAATGTTGCCCAATTTTAACATCGAACCCACTGGTAAGGAGCACGGGAATTTCTTGTGTATCGACTTGGGTGGCAGTACTTTGAGAGTTGCGGTGGTGAAAATAGACCCTGAAACAACGTCAAAAGACAACAAATCTGATCAAAACTCGTCCGATCGTTCGTCACGGATTTCGGTCATTATTGAAGAAAACTGGTCCATCGATAATTCATTCAAAATCATTGATCTCGATTTCTTTCGCTTCATTGCAACGAAAATTCAATATACTCTTGCTTCACAAACCCTCCTTGACCCATCAACACTCATCAATACCGGTATAACCTGGTCCTTCCCCTTAGAAACCACATCCCATAACAATGGAAGAATCGTCCACGTATCCAAAGGTTATACAATTTCACCCGAAATCTTCGGTAAGGACTTGAAATCTATTCTTGAGGGTGTTTTGAAGACGGAGTTTGGCATTTCCATCGATATCAAAATCATCATCAACGATTCGTTGGCAGTATATTCGGCTGGTGCATTTTTGGACAAATTCATGAAGCTAGCATTAGTATTGGGTACAGGGCTTAATATGTGTTGTTCACTCAATGCTTCTGACAAAATCCATGACGACAAGATCTTTGTCAACTCATTACACTCATCTCCAAAGATTTTGTTCAACACCGAGCTTTCACTCTTTGGCGATAAACTCTTGCCTCTTGTTGCTACGAAATATGACAATATTATCGATTCCAGATTCCTTGACTTTGGATTCCATTTCAAATGTTTCATGTCTGCAGATCCAATCACAAACAAGTTATTGCAACCTACCGAACTGATGACCAGTGGCAGATACTTGCCTGAACTCACCAGGTTGGTATTGTGTGACTTAATTGCCAGCAATAATATCTTTTCCCAGGTTCAAGACTTGTCGACTATTCGTGACCATCCGTTTGATGGATTCAATGGTGAGATTATGTGTTTTGTGAATGAATCTGATGATTTGGATGCCATCTCGAAGAAAATATGTGCCCAATATAACTGGGATCAATCAATGATAACGGAGAATGACATTGTACTTCTCAAATACATCACCGATGCCATTATCAAGAGAGGTGCGTTTATTGTTGCAGTTTCTATTGTTTCATTTATCAAACTCTTGACCGAACATAACAACGACAACCATGATAGCAAGTTAACTATCGGTTATGTTGGGTCTGTACTCACCTATTTCAACAATTATAGAAACTTGGTGAAGGAATTTATTAACGAAAATGAATATGTCAAGAAGTTGGGACTTGAAGTTGACTTCAAGTTGGTTGATAACAGTTCGATTATTGGTGCTGCAATCGGTGCTGCATACTACTCATAGTTTGATAGCTTGAGTGACGGATTTCTGCAAATCATTGAAATACATTAACATGCATGAAACCACAAAGGTATTAGGGGACCAGATGATGGAAGGTTATTACACCATTTAAATCCCTACAAGATTGACATTCAGCTATTCAGTGTCATTTAGTCAAAAGTTTCGTCACGATTTTTCAAAATATCAAAATATCAAAATAATCAGATATTCAATTGTTCCAAAACTCCCAGAAATCGACCTCGATTATGACAATTTCAATTGCAAAATATTATCCAACTAGAAAATCAAAGTAGTATTCTGATCATGGATTATATGGTCTACATACTTGGTTTTTTGTCTAGTTTACAAATTCAGTTCTCCTCATATAAAAGTATATATAACGCATACATTTTACAATTCGATGTAGACAATGAAAAAAGCCTGCGAGCTCTAGAGAAAACTATTGAAAGTTTCTCAGTCCCTTTGAATATCCTTCACTCTCTTTCTCCATTTCTGTCTCCCTCTCCACGTCTCTCTACCTCTCTCCATTTCTGTCTCCCTCTCCACGTCTCTCTACCTCTCTCCATTTCTCATTCTTTTTTCCGGAATCCATACTATGTTGGGACTATTCCGAACTCTTATTTGGAACCACCTATCTTTGATATGTTAACTACCAGTTCCCCACTATTACTTATCTCAACCTCCATACGTACTTTTCTGAACCCGATCGCCTTGAAAGTCTTCCCCATAAAATTCTCTGGTTAATTCTGTCTTCTCCACCCACACTCTTTTTTCGATGTTCCATCTTTTTTTTGCATCCAATTATGGTTGCATTTTACGATAGGGGAATATGTGTGCCGTTGAAATTACAATAGAGTTACTTAGTAGTTGCAGGTGTTACCACGATATTGTTGCAGTGGGTACCACCGGAACATTCTAAACCGAACTCCTATCAGTTCGTGAGTACTGTAGAGCTGAGTACTGTTGACTAGGGCTTCTAGCAAAAGATAATGGCAGAAGAAATTTCCTTGTAAAGGAGATTTATTCAATATTCCATATGAACTTTAATTATTGTGAGTGTTGGACTTTGTTGACTTAGTTTACTTAGTGAATCTTGAAGGTTCTATAAATTAGTGTTAAATAATTATGTTCGAAATTTGTGAATTTCTTGAATTATTTGGAGAAATAATGATTTTTTTGGTTTGATTTATAGAATAACCAATTTTAGCTCATAATTTATAGTATCATTATTTTGAATCTACAATCTTCGATTCGTAAATGGTTAACCTAGTAGAGCATGACTTGTTGAGTATTAGTATTAAGATATATTTTAGACTTAATTTGGGGTGGTGACCGGGGCCGTGCTGGACCATTTGGGTGCAAAAAATACATTAATGTTCAATTACTTTGAATTTTCATATTAATTCTATAAATGTTGTCTTATAGATATAGATGTAGACTCATATCCTATATCTCATGTGATCTTTCTGACTTTTATCAGTGATTCTACTTCTGATATTATATAGAATAATACTACCTAAAGTATATAAACCCACCCTCATAAAAGAGGGTGGAAGTAGTTTTACAAGGCGATTGAAGTAACAGTATCTAATAATCTTCATTGACCTTTTTTAACATAACTTCTTGATTATTCAGGTTTTACTGAAACAGAAGGTTGTTTTTCGAATATATTAGGTCAAAAATGATTATCTTAAAGCTGTTTTTATACAAAATTCACAGAAGTTATATTATTATAGTCTCATGGTAGGTGATCTCATCTCCTAACTCATCAAAAAACCAATGTATAGATATTTACTATAGTATTATAGTATTATAGTCTCACAGTATTATAGTCTCACAGAATTATAGTAATCTCATTTTCTTCCTATTAGTACATTCTTGAGAATGTCTGACCTCGCTCTGACCTTAATAAGTAGGACTCTCTGACACTCTATCGCACGAAGCTTCACAGTTCCCTCTGTTTAGATTCTAGTAGACGACCATTTACAGAGACAATTCGTTAAATATTCACCTGACTATCAGCAAGTTATTAATTGACTCACCATTCTTGAAGATTCTTCTACAAATCATGTTGAGACTTGGTCAGAGATTTATTATGTTTACACTAGTAGTCATTAACTTCAATGTAATAATGTCAATACTCAAAAATCTGTTGAGACTCGTATAATATTATTAATCTATAATAATCACTGTTCGCTAGGTCTTGCTTTATTCTTGGTGTTCGTTACCAATTTTGACTTGATTAATTATCCAAAATATCTACAACTTCGACTTTAAACCAGCAGCTGCGTTGTCACACACAATCATGACTCTGTTGTGATCCTGCAAATAACTACTAGGATATCTTTCATCACATTTCTTTCCGTTGATTGTCTTATCCAAGGCAAATGTCTTTGAGGCTCCCAAAACAATCAAAGCAATTTCATCGGAGTTATCTACAATGGTAGAGATTCCAACTGACAATGCAGCTCTTGGAACCTTGGCTTCGTCGTTGTCGAAAAATCTCGAGTTGGCTTTGATGGTGGATTCAACCAAACCAACTTTTCTGGTTTTACAAGTTCTAGTAGAACCAGCTTCGTTAAAGGCCAAATGTCCTTCTGGTCCCAACCCTCCCAAAAACAAGTGGATTCTGCCGTATTTCTTGATCTTGTTTTCGTAATCTCTGCATTCCTTCTCAACATCGTTTGTCAAACCATTGAGAATGTTAATGTTCTTCTTTGGAATATCAATGTGGTTAAAGAGCTTGTTGTACATGAAATAATGGTAAGATTGGTCGTTGGTAGGAGGCAAGCCCAAGTATTCGTCCATGTTGAACGTCACTACGTTTTTGAACGTAATCTGTCCGGCTTTATAAGCTTCTATGAGTTTGGCATAAATTCCTTCTGGAGATGATCCGGTTGGTAATCCAAGCACAAACGGTTTAGAAGCCGTTGGCTTGAATGAGTTGATTTTATTGATTATATATGTGGCAAGATAATCACAAGCATCGTCTGAAGATGAAAAAGTAACTTGTTTCATTATATTGTGAGTTGGAATTGATAGTGCGATATTTGAAGATAAACTGAGATATTCAGATATTCAGATATTTGGAGATGTTCTTCTTGTGATATATAATGTTAGACTGGATCTATCTTGTTTATATACTTAAATCTTCTATCTTTATATGACCATCCCTAAAATCTACAACGTACCCCATAAAATACTCCGTTACATTTTGAGGGAAAATTTCACTGCCACCTTAAAAAATGTAACCTTCTTGCATGTTACATTTTTTAAGAGATAAAGAATTTGCGACATGGGTGACAATTATCAGAACCAATATGAAGTTAAACTATATAAGTTGAGGAGAAGTTGTAGATGTTGAGATTCTTAATTATTAGATTCTAGATTAAAAGTTCTATTTGCTTAGCTTAGATTCACTGCTAGCATGTCGTTTACAAAATACACAAACTGTCACCTTATCGATAACGGTCAGGTTTATCAGCGTACAGATTTGTACGTGAATAATACCACCAAGAAGATTTGTGAAAATCCAAAATCCCCGTCCTCCATCAAAGTTGTTGACCTCCATGGTAACTATCTTTCACCTGGTTTTATAGATATTCAGAATAACGGGATTTATGGGTTGAACTTTTCTAATCTCAACTCGACCTCATCGGAAGAAGAGATTTTGATGTTTGAGAAGTTTTACAAAGATGCCATGACGAAATATTTATCTACGGGAGTCACTTCTACATGTCCCACTGTTACTTCGAACTTTCCTGAAGTATATGAAAAGGTATTGCCGTTTTATCATAAGTCCAGAACTACTACCCAGACGGATTCGTTGGGTGCGCACGTGGAAGGGCCATTTATAAATTTGAAAAAGAAAGGGTGTCATCCAGTAGAAACTTTCGTGGATGCTAAAGAAGGTGAAGAAAAGATATATCATACATATGGTGGTATTGAGAACTTGCTTGACAATGTATGTATATTGACTGCAGCTCCTGAAACTCCGGGGATATTGGAACTCATACCCGCAGTGACCGAAAAAAATGTCGTTTTTTCCATCGGTCATACAATGGCTGATTATAAAACCGGTTTAAAGGCTCTTAAGAACGGGGCTACTATGATAACGCATTTATATAACGCTATGCCTCAACCTCACCATAGGGATGCTGGCGTAGTTGGGTTGATCGCTGCACCAAATGTCGAGACGCCATATTACGGCTTGATCTGCGACGGAGTTCATGTCGACCCCGCCATGGCTACAATTGCTTATCGAGCCGCACCGGAAAAATGTATCTTAGTTACTGATGCCATGCATTTGATAGGGTTACCTGATGGAACCTACAAATGGGATAGTCAATACATTGTTAAAACCGGAGACAGATTATTCTTGAAGGGAACAAATACTTTGGCAGGTGCTGCCACCACTTTACCCGAATGCATTAGAAACTTGATGGAATGGTCGAAAATAACTTTGGCTGAAGCTGTCAAGACCGTTACAAATAATCCTGCCGTATCAATTGGGTTAGAGAATGAAAGAGGATTTTTGAATGTTGGCTGCGATTCTGATTTTGTTGTCTTGAATGATAAGGGAACGGTTTTGAGAGTTTACAAGTTGAATAATGAGGTGAAATCAAGTGATGTTCAAGAGGTTGGAAAGTTAATGGCCGTGTTGTAGATCAATAAATGAGTTGTTTCAGAAGATGGTTCAATATAATAGTCAATATAAATGAAGGGCTGGGATATAGTCTAATGTAAATCAACCTAATGCTTAGACAAAAATACCTTTTTTATGTTAGTGGTGAAACGTCGCCTGAATATTCATCTTCAATATTTGTTTTATTCTTTTTATCTAGACTCTCATACATAGCACTACTAGTTTTATACCCATAAATTGCAATATATATCAATTAGATAAATATGAGCCTAACTAGGCTTGTAGAAATTAGGTTTGCAGAATCCTGCCTCAAGATTCTGAGACTTCCTTTAATCTACATCTTTTCATTTCTTTAATTAATAGTAGTGTTTATACTTGAGATCTCTCTGCAGTAATCTCGATCTTCAGCAATGGTTTCTTCTACCTCTTGTGCAGCCAAGGCAGCATCTTTCTTTGCCGTGTCTCTCAAGAATAGCCAATGCGAGGTTACCCGACCATATTGGTAGTCGGTTGAGTATTTTGGAGCTTCGTTGTGTCTAAATATTGAGAAGCACCGATATTGGAAGCACAGGATACTATGGAAAGTATGGGACCAATTATCATCGCCATATATGCCACCTTGGCCAGCGAGAATTTGAATGACAATAGAAGTTGGAGTTACCAAGATACTTTCAAGAATCTGTTGAATTTACTTCACAATATTCCACTAAAACTAACTTTTCATGAATATATATATTGGTATTATTGTTGAATTTCTTTTAGATACTTTTCCTTGTCAAACAGGTTATTCCTCAATGCTTCGTTGGCTAGTTTACGAATTCTGATTTGTCCAGCACTAGCCGTCGCATCAAATTCATCAAACTCTTTGAGCCCCATTGATCTCAAACCTTCTAAGTTATGGATATTGTTGATATCAGCACCTTGGAATTCCGCTTCCCTTTGGGCTTCTGTCAATTGGGTACCATAGTCTATAGGACTCTTGTTAGCCATAAATGATTTTCTATTGTCCAATAACACAGAGATATTCAAGATCGAAAGTGGAGTTAGTCCATAGTAAAAAACACTAGAGTGACCGTTTCCATTATGCTCTTTGTCCACCTCGTGGGGAATATCAGTGTGCCAATACACAAAGTCACCTTTTTCAACATCAGGAATAGAAATACAGGTTTCCTTTTGTTTCAAATGTGGATAGAAATCATCGCTAAGAAACAATTGTCCGTATGAAGGTTCAGCACCAGGAAACTTTGGAGTTTCCACATCAATGACGTAATCATCGATATTTCCAGATGCTGGATCGTTCCAGAATAATGGCCGCAACATCACGTATGCCATGCAAAGTTTGATATTTGGCAAAACTTTTAAAGTTCCTTCGCCACTTTTATTATCACTTAATGCCAACCATCCTTGCAATGTACGGAAAGACGAGCAAACTGTGGGACGACTTGCACCAGAATCTTCATACAAGTCTTCAGTTGAATATGCTCTGATATCCAAGTTGAAAGGGTCCCAATCTTCCCAACGTCCTTCAAATATTTCTTTGTAGGTAGCACGATAGTTGTCATCTTCCCATCTTTCAATGGAACTTGAATCGACATGCATGGACAAAGAAGCTACTGTCCCCGGTTCTCTGATTCTAATTCTATCTGCGTACGCAACTTGAGTATCTAAGTCAAGCAAGCATTTTGAAGGATCAGATACATAGAATTGATTGGCAAAAATATTCATCATCTTTTGCATGTTAGGATGGAACCTTGCTTCTGTTTGCGGCTTGGTCCAGAAACAATTATACCATGATGCAGGGTTGGGATACGTATAGCCAGCAGTTTCAGGGTGTTCCTTACAAAAGTCTTGTAATTCGTTGAACCAAACATCAATCTGTTGACGATCAAAAACTCCTTTCACCATAATAGATCCTCTTTCCTGGAAAAGTTTGGAAGTTTTCGTTGGCAATTGGTAATTATTCTTGACAATATCTTCCCAATAAACTATAGGGATATAGGAACTGCCTGCTTCTGCAATTGCAGCAAACTCTTCTTCCATTTTCATTAATAGTCTTTTCCAACTTGCAGTCACAGCTTTCTGAAGCTTGGGGTCCACTAACTTTCCCTTCAATATCCTAAATCTTGAATCAAGATCGGCAGGTATTGGTGATTGAGTGTTTTGTTTTAAACTGGGTGACATTTTGTTACTTGACGTCGTATGAAATCAGATCGTGCTGTTTTTGGGGTTTGGGGGCTCTTTATATCTAATGGCTTCGGAGAGATACCTCTTTGAGAACTCGGAAACTTCCTAATTAGGAAGTTTATCCGGTACATGTATAGAATTATTCATTGAAACTGAAGACTGCGGGGATATCTTTGAAATACTCGTTGTCAAAAATGTCAATGTGCATGGTATCGAAAAATTCTTGGTAAGCGTTTTCATCTAGAACGCCATTATTAGCAAAATCTGGAGAAGTAGATTCCAATAGTGGATTACGTAACACTTCTGCTGGGGCACTTTCCCTCTCAACATATTCATTTGGAAGCAGAAGCATACTTCTGATTGAAGGAATGTGATGGGGTAAATCTGAAGTTGTCCCTATGTCGACATGATCCAATTTTATTCTTTTTCTCGATGATTCCTCATCATTTTTAGTTGCCTTAATAGTTAACTTTCCAATAAAATCATTACACAAGTTGCAAATCTCCTCAACAACCCACCATTTTGTAGAAAATACCTCAAGATAACTCATTAATTGATCCCACTCCAAACTATCACCATTTTCATTTTGACTATAATTAAGTAATTCTTTCGCCCTCTTCTTGAGGAAACAAGACATTGCAAGAGAAACGCACCAAGGAAATAATGGAATATTCAAAAAGTCTTTCAGTCGAAATTTCTGCAAGTTCCAGAGTATATTCCGAGAAGCCTGTAATCCAATTTCTTCACCTACGTTATTAGGTATTGATTTATCGTCAAACCTTGATTTCTGTGCACCAATAATAATCGTATTGTTGATGACTCTGGTCAAAAAATGTAATATGTTAACTTCATAGTCTTTCCAGGAATGATTTTCCTTGTAAATTTTGGTGTTTGCTTTATCTCTTTCACATAATTCAAACTCGATCAATTGAAATTCTTCAATGTTCATAATTTTTTGTCGGTTTTCACGTTCTTCCTCCTCTGATACATTAGCGCTATAGGGCCGATACACTGCATAAAGCAAATTCTCGAATGAACCCGCTAGTTGGACCATTTTTAACAAGTTCAAGTTAGAATACGGCAAATCTATGTTGAAATCAGCCTGGCTAATAAAGATTGATCTTGAGTTAATCACAGCGTTGACTCTATCAAAAACAAAGCAACACCACCAAAGGTTAGATGAGTTTTGAGCCTGTTCAATTGATTGTGTATCCTTTGCTGCCTTCATATGTATACCTAGGGAGAAGGCCAAGTTTATTGCACTAGTAAGATCATGAGAACTCTGTTCATTTCCTAATTTATCAAATTTAAAATGCAATGAAAGAAGTAGGAAAATGACTAACCTTGTATACTTATTCACATCTCCAAGTTCAGGTAGTATGTTGATGACTTGTCTAAGTTTCGTTTCTAGATCGGTCATAAAATTTATGAAATCCTCTTGGAATTCGTCTTTTGAGAGAGACGTAACCCCTCTACTCCTCATAAAGACTTGTTTTAATATAGGTTCTGCCATTTCATCTCTCAGTATTACAAGAATCATAGCGTAAAGTATAACATTGTGTGCTTTGTCATCATTGTAATTATTCCAAAATCCTTTCAGATCAACAATCGGAAAGATACAATTCACTTTATTGAAAAATAACTCTAGCAATTGTTTCACTTCAAAAGGAGAAACGTCAAATTCCGAACTCGAGAGTGTAAATGCATCGATGGAAACCAAATATCGATACAACTTGATACTCTTTATGTGATAGGAAGTTTTTTTTCGATACTTTGCATTCTCTTCAGAATCTTTGGAACTCACATAAACTCCCGATTCATGCCATACAGATTTATCGGCCGTTTTATTTGCAATAAAAGCTTTGGGATGATCGTGGAAGACATATTCATTTGCTGTATCGGAATTTCCAGTTATATTAAAGTTATAGATCTGTTTTAGATACTGAGGAGTTATTTGGTCCATGGAAACAGGTTCTGTGACACTTGGCTCCTTTTTAATTCCATTAGTATTGCCATCATCCTTATTTGCTTTAATATTATTTGATCTGACCTCTTTTACTCCATTGCTTGGTTTCAGAATACCTGGTTCTTGTCGAAGACTACATTGCCATCCATGTTTCAAACAATATTTGCATCCTATTCCACCATTAACCGATTCACATTTTACTTTCTTGGTCCGGCAATTCGAGCAACATTTAAAAACCCGTTTCCGTACTCGATAATTCTCGTCAAATGCTGGGAAGACAAACATTGAAGTGTTTGGTTTAGAGAATAATATCAGGAGTTTGATTTATTGTGTTATATACAGGATATGTGGAATTAGAGAGCTTCCTTCGTAGACACCAAAACATTTGTGGAGTAATTGACTATATAAAAGTTTCTATAAATTCAAGGATGGCCATCCGATAGTGTCTCGTCATCTTCTTCTTGATTTAAGCATAGAGGTTTCTGAGCATGTGAGACCTTTTTGAGCTGATCCTACTACCGAGAATCTATTTCTGAGCAACTATTTCTAATCATCTAAGGTTTGTTGAACGGCGTTGACTGTCTTTTCGAGTCCAACCAAGTCAAGATGGTTTCAATGAATCATCCAAATCTCCCGGTGTTTGAAGAGCTTTAACACTCTCCTATTGGAATTTTGTATACTTGAGTTGCAATTTCAAGTCTTCACCTTTTTGGAAGATCACACACTTCCAACAACGTTGTATCTTTTAGCGAGTAATTACAAAATGGTATCATACTATCTGAGATTGTACAAACTAGTCTGTCCTTGCTAATGAACTTAAATCTCTCAGTATCCAGGATAAGTTTTTTCTTTTCTTATGGTTATTTTGATGTTTTGGGTGCAAATTTACAGATACTTACAAAACATCAACAAAACTATTTCCATTGAACTGAAATCATCTGGTAAATCAGACTAACACCATTATTTCGATTGAGGTTCCAATAGGCTCCTGGACTATCAATATATGCATCATTCAAGATGGATTTAAACACCAAATCAAAGGTCTTATATAAAATTGTAAATATTTACAAGATCTGTTAATTTTAATCGACAGGTTTAGAGACAATATGATATTCAATAATTTTTTTATATCAGAGAATAATAGAATTTTTAGTTTGGGAATTAATTCTTCGAAAGTTGCATTAGGCTGCAAACAATATACACCCCTCGGGCTGTAGAGGATATAGTACCTTTTCATACTGAATCAAAAGGAGAAAGGAGGGAAACAAACGTATCAGTTAGTTGCTAGACAAAAGAACCCTCTATTTCATGAGGTTGAACTCTAAGAAAACAATAGACACAGAAAGGCAGGACTTCTAAATCACGTTATACATGATCAAGACAACTTTCATACAGATAAGTTCGTCTATCTCATACAACTATTCGTCTGGTCCAATGATGGCTCCATGGAGTGTAGAACCCTATTCAGCCGCCTGTATACAACTTCTTGTTCTTTTCTTACTATTTTCTGACTCAGCTAGCTTAATTTTGTTGGAAGAGACGGATACTATTAACTTAAATAACTTCCACCGCACCCTCAAGTTTCAATTTTATTTGCTGCACAAATCTTAGGATTCCGAACACGAAACGTCAAATGATGTAAGGATTAATCCCAATTTGCAGAAACTCTCCACGAAACCTAATGGATACCCAAACATCTCAAAGAGCCCGATACCTTGATGTAATTGTAGATGTCTATATAATCATCTTGATATCTCTCATTTATAATCACATGGGTAAGCTCTCTGATTATTGATGAATAATCTAATGGCAAACTGCAGGACTAATTCTTGAACGTTATTAACAGATTGTAATGTTGCTGATTAATACCCCCTCGAAATGGTCCTCAGCAACTCATGATAAAGAAATTGTTTACTGAGAAATCGGTATAAATGGAGAGAGATCTAAGTGGATAATGAAACGAGATAATTCAACTACTATAATAAAAATTCCAACTGTCATAAATCATTCACAAATGGCTTCTACAACAATTTTCGTTTCAGGCGCTACTGGCTATATTGCCAAACACATTATCAAACTTTTGATTTCCAAGGGATATAAAGTGGTTGGTTCTGTTAGGTCGGCTGAAAAAGGTGATGCTTTAAAGAAACAGGTCAACTCCGATAACTTCACTTATGAAATCGTATCTTCACTTACCAACCCGGGGGCTTTCGACGAGGCATTGAAGAAACATCCTGAAGTCACTGTGTTCTTGCACACGGCTTCTCCCGTCACATTTGCAGTTGAAGATCTTGAAAAGGATATTTTGATCCCTGCTGTTGACGGTACCAAGAATGCCTTCAATGCAATCAAGAAATATGGTCCTCAGATCGAAAAGGTTGTGGTTACCTCGTCGTATGTAGCTGTTACTGACATCACAGAGCCTGTTTCTGATGAGATCACTGAAGAAAGTTGGAATCCTACTACTTGGGAAAAAGCCTTGTTGAACCCTATGGCCGCCTATAGTGAATCCAAGACCTTTGCTGAGAAGGCTGCTTGGGATTTCCTGAAGGAAGAGTCTGCAAAATTTACCGTTTCTGTAGTCAATCCAGTTTATGTTTTTGGGCCACAAGCATACGATGACGATGCTAAGGGTACTATTAACAACACAGGCGGGATGATTGGCTCGGTTTTGAAACTTGGTTCTACCGGCGATGTTCCACAAACTAGTGGTCCATTCTCTGATGTTAGAGACGTTGCACAGGCACATGTCGTCTTGTTCGAAAAAGATATCAGTGGAACAAGAAACATCTTGTCTACAGGAGCTTTCAGTCTTGCAGGTGCACTTGACCAGACCCGTCGTGAGTTCCCAGAAACTTCAAAGTACGTTGCAAAACGTTTCAGCTGAGGAAATTGAAAAGTATTCTACTCCAGGAAAAACCAACACCAGTGTCATCAATAATGAAGCAACCAAGAAACGTTTAGGATTCAAGTTAATTTCATTTGAAAGGACAGTTAGGGACACTATCAACCAAATCTTGGATGCGAATAAGTAGAGCTAGTATATTTAGCTCTGTACGTAATAATGTTACAATTACTGATTATATTTAATCTTATGACTGTAAGTCAATGGTGAAAAATCTAGTTATAGTGGCTGCAACGACTCACTCACTACCAGAAATGTTCACTACTTGTATTAATTGCGTGTATAGTATTTAGATTGGTTGATACAATAACTACAGACATTTAGTGGTTAGACCATGAAAATATATAGGAAGTATAAAGCAAATTTTGTTGTGATGGAAGTGGTTGAATAATTACTATTTCTGAAGGTAAAATTCCACTGATTGCGGTCCAACTACTGTCAAACCAAAGCGTGATATTGGTTGCTAGTGTGTACTTATTGGTGGACCATCTATCTACCTCCTCTTCAAATTATCCGCTCACATTGCAGCCAAAAAGTGAATGCTGACATTGATTCAAAATCATTTAAGCAAATAGAAGAAATTCAGCACATATTTATTAGTTTATCAATTCTGTAATCCTATATTAAATATACAAGTTACAATACTTCAAATATACTCGACCTACTTCAATAGACTTAAGATTTGTCAATTTACCGGAAATTTAACATCAGAACAATATTACCAAGGTGCTTGCGATCCATCATATGAGACAAATTCTACACCAGTTGACTTATCCAATGCATTGACCGTCTTTACGATCTGAGAGGCACTAGATTCAGGAGTAATCGTTGGAAAAGCACTGACATCAATATTTTTTTTCTTAAACTGTTCAAGGCCGTAGTTACCCATGTCGGAAGACACTAGTCCTGGGTGCATTGCAACAACCTTAAACCCTGCATCATTTAACTCGAGATCAATCTGTCTCACGACGTGGTTTAAAGCAGCCTTAGAAGGTCCATACGAACCCGAAATCATAGGAAAAAAGCCCAGGACAGAACCTGCAATGGAAGATATAAACACAACTGTTTTGTCAGAACTTTTCTGGAGAAGAGGATATATTGCCTGGAAAGTGAAGATCGCACCATAAACGTTGGTCCTGAAGTGTCTGTCAAGATCATCTTCTTCAACAACTGTGATAGGCGCATAGCTATTAGCAATCCCTGCATTCACATAAAGGACGTCTACTTTGTCAACAATTTTCTTGACTTCCTCTGCTGCTTTCTCGGCGTCACGTTTAGAAGTTACATCGAGCTTAATAACATGAATGTTTTTGTTCTCTTTGGCAAGCTCGTTCAACTCAGTTGAAGCCTCAGGATTTCTAGTGGTTGCGAAAATAATACCATCATTCTTTAAAGTCTTGACCAAGTTGAATCCAATACCACGGTTAGCACCAGCGATAAAAAATACTTTGGAGTTTTCTGTCGAATTGCTCATTTTGTTGTCTAATCAGTTTTTCTTTTCCAAATAGATAAAGAAGATGGTCTTTTGAAACTTTAGTAGACAGAAATCCGAGGTTTATATAGTTCTACAGAACGTTAGCAATATCAATTTGTAAGCAATAAAGTTGGTTTTCGCAGCCTATGGTTGTTTTTCCTCCGAATATTAGTAAAACAATTACAAATCTAAATACATAGAGGCTTACTAATAGACATGCTTTGGCAGCAGGTTGTCTCACAGCTACGGTGGTAATGATCTTACTCATTGGAGTCATGATAGAGCTGACAAGCTTTTCCTTCAAATTTAAGACGGCACTAATAATACTGAAGTTTTCCTGATTAACTCTTGACATCCTAGTATTATACAACGTATCCAAGGGCTTCAACCTAGATTTTTTGCAAACGGTACCATGCTATTCACCAGAATATGATCCAAAATTAAGGCACATGGGTATGCAATAGGATACATAATATACATCAAAACCAGTACAAATGGTGCAAACATACCACCGACTTGCAAACCATTTCTGACCCAAATGGACAGAGGAATAATTTTACCAAAAGCCACAATGGAAGCAATTGGCGCAACAACGGCTGGCCTCACAAACAACGATCTACAACAATTGGGAACGGTTGAATAGGAATTACATTGGATAATGAAAGAGTGACCAAGATCCAATGTCTATCATGGCCGATTAAACGAAAGACCTTGTGGGCATAAATTATATCGTGAGATTCACCACTTCAGGTGATAACCCCCTGAAATAAGGGCCATCGGATTTATATGGGAGATCGAATTTAGATTCCGGGTAGGTGTACACAGGATGCGAAATTTTCGATGTATTTCATCTCTATCTTCGATTGAAGAATAAACTACTTGGCTGGTTAGAGATTATATCTGGGATCTATTGGCTTCCAATGAGTGAAAATCATTAGTCGCCTACTTCCTCCATGTTTTTAATTCACTACTCTTCACCAACTCCACTGAGTTCACTTTTGTTTTTGTAGCTTCCTTGAAGGCACCGATCGAATAGGCTACAGAACAAATTTATGATCAATTGAAGTTTCATATCGCAAATTTGAAAGAAGTAGTACACGAATCATTCGATACAAACTCTTCATATCTCGCCAGATATCATTTTAATTAGCTGTAATGACTCTAGTATGTTGACTTCATATGGCTCTCATTGCTCGAACGAATGTAACTACCCGACATTTCCAATAGGCGATCTACAAATTATATCTTCTCAAGTACGTTGTGGAGGTGAGATTCTGTAAATCAAACTTATACGTCCCCGTTGCCGTCTATATAATCTACAGAATATTCTGACCTCGATGTTTTTGAATAATTGGTCTAAATATGGAAAAACATAATTGATTCGTGATTCGATTATTTTAACAGATTTAATTTTAATAAACTGATATTTACAAATTGAGGGACTTCTAATGTAAGAGAAGATGACGGATGGTCGTTCTGTAGTATAAACTAATCATTCTCTATTTCTTCTCTAAGCTGAAAAATCGATTTCATATTTAGATAAGAACTCTCACAATAGAAATACAAAAGGCGTCGGTGATGATCTTTTACTATGGCGGTGATGATCTTTTACTAGAAGAATAAAATATTTACCCTTTTTAGACATGACATAAGCATATAAAGGATCCCATTAAAGGTTTGTACCATGCTATATATTTCCTTATGGATTGAATTCTCTTTTGAAGTTGGTGATGATCTTTTACTACGGCGGTGATGATCTTTTACTACGGCGGTGATGATCTTTTACTACGGCGGTGATGATCTTTTACTACGGCGGTGATGATCTTTTACTACGGCGGTG